>Ga0272442_10000888_pt1 | contig 46760 bp, 45 predicted proteins | sample SSMForm2O_FD_200262 | JGI IMG/M metagenome (GOLD analysis project Ga0272442, IMG submission 200262) | Marine sediment archaeal communities from Little Sippewissett salt marsh, Falmouth, MA, United States - SSM-Form-2O | ecosystem: Environmental > Aquatic > Marine > Wetlands > Sediment ...
GACCATATATCGGGCCGCAATCACGTTTCAATTGAGGTTTTGGGATGACTTCTAGCCAAACGAGGCCGCCCGCAATGACGGTGCCGGCGAACATGAGAAGTGGTCCGAAGGAGATCCCTTTGTCGTAGGCGATGAACACGGCGACTGAGCCGATGATGAGAATCATGGGCACTACCAGGAGCAGCCCTAAGCATGCATCTTTTTTCTGACTGTTCATGATCTGTCTCCTTTCCCAACGTGCGTTCGGCGGTATTCGATCAGTATGGCGAGGGACACGGCGAGTACGATGACGGTCGGGCCGAGTGACAGTGCGGGGGACAGATAGTCCAGCGTCATGGACATCCCCGTTCCAGGACTGATCTCGACCGCCGATTCATCATGCTGGTCTTTGCCTGGCGACACTGCTTAGAATCGTAAGCGTGTCATGCACACAGGACGCAGTGTAAAGTGTGTATTACATTATGTCAAGTGGGGGCTACATTTCTTGGCAGATTTCTTCTTGGTGGTGGCGTGGAAGCGGAGCGGTGCTGCCGGGGGTCTAGGGCGTTTCCTGGAGGTGGAGAGGAAGGTCGATGGTGAGGGGGGCGCTGCCGGGGCGGTGGATGGCTAGGGCGATTGTGTCGTGGATTCTGGCTTGGAAGAGGGCCAATTCGTAATCGAGGTGGCCGGCGATCGGCGTTTCGTCGGCGGCGGTGATGACGTCTTTGGGCTCCAGGCCGGCACGGTCGGCGGGGCTGTTGGGTTCCACGGACGCGACGAAAAGGCCCTTTTCAATGCTGATACCCTCGTTTAGTGCGAGGGCGGGTGTCAGGCGCTGGAGTTGGAGGCCTGTCTCGGGGAAGTGGAATTCGGCGGCGAGCTTCCTGATGTCGGTGCCGATGACGCGGTTGGTGATCTTGAGCAGGTCGCGGCGGTCGACGGCGTGGCGGGTCGTGACCTCTGTCATGATGTCGCGGACGGCCTGCTCGCCAAAGCAGTCGGCAACGAGAAGGAAGAGGCCCAGGGCGGCGTTGTAGTATTGCGTTTCATGGTTGGAACGGGAGGACTGGGGCCAGGAGAAGAGCCTGGCTCCGATCGCGCTGAGGGCGGAGAAGGGTCTGTCGTGCAAGATGGGGTTTTCGCGTGGGGGTGAGGACTGGGTGTGGGCGAGGTCTTCAGCGAGGATGTCGCAGGCGACGAATCCGGCGTAGTTGGCGAGGCCGTCGCGGAACCAGCGGGTGTAGTTGTTCAGATGGGCTGTGAATCCCAGGGCACCCCATCCGAGGTCGGGCAGGACCTGGCCTCCTGACGTGCCGCAAACGAGGGACGTTTCAACGAGTTCGTGGACGAAGAGGTAGGGATAGGTGCGGTTGTGGGCGAGGATGGAGTCGTAGGATTCATCGCCGGCGGGTACGAATAGGGGCAGGGGGAACTCGTTGGGCTCGACGGTGAGGCGGATGCCGAAGTTCCGGGGGGTCTCGTCGAGGCGGAGCAGATGGACCTTGCTGTCGGTCGTTATGTCCAGGCCGATGCGTCGTTCGACCTGCTCCAGTAGCTCGGTTGTGCGATCGGCGATGGTTTGGGCCTGGTTGCGGAGGCCGCGCTGGTAGGTCACGCTGATACGATTGGCGTCGATGGTGCCGGCGAACTCGATTTCGGCGAGGCGGTCGTCGTCAAGTTCGTAGCGATGGGTGCTGCCGTAGTGAATGTGCCACTTCTTACCTTCCGATCCGTGGAGGACCGTTTCGGTGACGCGCCGGCTGATCGTTCGACAGCCTGCGAGAAGGGCCACTGCCAAGCAGGCCACAAGGAGGAGGCGAGGCAGCGCCGATTGGCCTGGAGACGGTGTTCTGTGAAGATACCTTTCCATTGGCTAACTCGTGCTGTTGCGTCCGAGATCCTGCTCGTGGCGCAGAAGTCGCTGCTTGGTGGTGGTCCCGCCGAGGGCAGAGAAGCCGCCGAGGGCACCATCGGCGCGGACGACGCGGTGACAGGGGACGATTAGGGGGATGGGGTTTTGGGCCATGGCGGTGCCTACGGCGCGGGCGGCTCCGGGGCGCCCCGCTTCGTCGGCTAGTTGGGAATAGCTTCTTGTCTGGCCGAAGGGGATCTGCCGGCAGGCAGCCAGGGTCTGTCGGGCAAAGAAGCCGCGACGGGCCAGATCAACAGGCGGATCAGTACTGAAATCGGGGTTTTCGCCTTCAAAGTAGGCGACGACATGCTGCTGGAGGGTGCGGGCCAGGTCCTTCTCGAACGGGACGTCCAGGTCGGCAAGGTCCGGATGGGCGAGAAGGGCGGTGCGAGCTTGCTCTCGATCGCCGATGGGCAGGAGGGTGCGGCAGAGGGCGTCGGCGTTGAGAGCGAGGCCGAAGTGGCCCCATCGCGTCTTGAAGATCGTGTGCCGGACTGAGCTGCGGGTCATGTAGTGGTCTCTCCGTACCGTGATAATAATGTAGCTTACGGCCGAAATTGTTTGACGGAAAGGGCAAATTCTGCTAGAGAAAAGAGTTTTTACAAAGTCGAACCGGGCTTTAGATGGGCAATAGGGCCGGGGCCAGGAGATTGTCCACGGGCAACCTCTACGTGGAGTGACTACGATCTCCTGGGCGCGGAGAGGTTTTGTGTTGTCGAAGAGCGCTTCTGAGACGCGGATACACGGAAAGCGGTTTATGTCTTTAGATGACTTGCGAAAGCGGATTGACGAGTTGGATCGCGAGCTGGTGAAGCTGCTGAACGAGCGGGCCCAGGTCGTTGTGGAGATAGGTAAGCTTAAGAGCAAGACTTCGGGTCCGATCTATGCGCCGGACCGTGAGAAGCAAGTACTAGAGAGAATCAAGGGCTGCAACGAGGGCCCACTGCACGATCGGACGCTGGTGGCGATCTGGCGGGAGTTGATGAGCGGGTCTTTCATGCTGGAGAAGCCTCTGCGGATCGGATACCTGGGTCCGGCGGGTAGCTTCAGCCATACGGCGGCGATGTTGAAGTTCGGCCAGAGCGTGGAATATGAACCGCTGGCGGATATTCGGAGCATCTTCGACGAGGTCAGCAAGGCGCATTGCGATCTGGGGATCGTTCCGATCGAGAACTCGACGGGCGGGGGTGTGATCGAGACGCTGGACGCGCTGATCGAGACGGATCGGAAGGTCTGCGCGGAGGTGCTGATGGCGATTCACCATAATCTGCTGGCGAACTGCGCTCTGGAAGAGGTGGAGAAGATCTATTCGAAGCCTGAAGTTTTCGCGCAGTGTCGGAACTGGCTGACGGCGACGTTCAAGGAGGCCAAGACGATTCCGGTGGCTTCGACGGCGCGTGCGGCGCAAATGGCGGCTGAGGAGCCCAGGGCGGCGGCGATCGGGTCGAAGGTAGCGGCCGAATTGTATGGGCTGAAGATCATTTGTGAGAATATCGAGGACATCGCCAACAATGTGACGCGATTCCTGGTGGTTAGTGATGAAGATGCGCGGCCGACGGGGGAAGACAAGACGGCGATCGTCTTCTGCACGGCGCACAAAGCGGGGGCGTTGGCCGACGTGCTGGAGGTTTTCAAGGAGCGCGAGGTCAACCTGACGAACATCGAATCCCGACCGAGCAAGAATCGGGGATGGGAATACTACTTCTTCATGGATTTTCTGGGCCACCACACGGAGGAACGGGTGCAGCGGGCGCTGGAGGAATCGCGACAGCACTGTCTACAGCTTTCGGTGCTGGGCAGCTTTCCACGGGCTACAGAGTTGCTGTGAAGATCGACGATCAATTGCGACTGAGAAATCTAGACCAATACAGGAGAGTATAATGAGAAAGCCTTTTGTGGCCGGCAACTGGAAGATGAACATGGACAGCGAGACAGGCGCGGCGCTGGCGACAGCGGTGGCCTCTAACTCGCGGGATTGGGCGGGGAGCAGCGTTTCTGTGGCGGTGATCCCGCCGTTCGTCTATCTGCCGACGGTGGGGGAGGCGATCAGCTCGTCGGGCGTGGCACTTGGTGCGCAGGACGTCTACTTCGAAGCGAAGGGGGCGTTTACCGGCGAGATCAGCGCGGCGATGCTGAAGGACGTGGGATGCACGTATGTGCTGTGCGGCCATTCGGAGCGGCGTCACGTCCTGGGCGAGAGCGACGAACTGGTGAACAAGAAGCTTCTGGCATCGCTGGCCGGGGGGCTGTTGCCGATCCTGTGCGTGGGTGAGCTTCTGGAAGAGCGCGACGCGTCTCAGACCGAGCAGGTGGTGGAGCGCCAAGTGCGGGCCGGCCTGGCGGGGCTGAGCGCTGACAAAGTCTCGGCGGTGACGATTGCGTACGAGCCGGTCTGGGCGATTGGCACGGGTCGGACGGCGACGCGTGAGCAGGCCCAGGAAGTGCATGCGTTCATTCGCGGGCTGCTCGCCAAGATGTACGATCAGGGCGTGGCCGATGAGATTCGGATTCAGTACGGCGGATCGGTGAAACCGGACAACGCGAAAGAGCTGATGAGCGAGGCCGACGTGGATGGCTGTCTCGTGGGCGGCGCGAGTCTGAAAGCGGACGATTTCGTGGCGATCATCAAGGCGTCGGCCTAGCGCCAACAGCGTGCGGGTACGTGCTTGAGCGGTTGCCCATAGAGGTCCCGTCGCGGCGTACGCGAAGGAAGGGGCCGGGATCAAGACGGTGTTGTGATTTTTTGACGTGTGTTTGGGGCACAACTATGACTGGTTTACCGATACTGGCAGTTGGCATTCTGATGAAGATGGTGGGCGTTCTGTTCGTCCTGGTCTCGCTCGTTCTGATCCTGGTGATCCTGCTGCAGAAGGGTCGGGGCGGGGGCCTGACGGCGGCATTCGGCGGCGGTATGGGCGGTGGGTTGCTGGGCTCGAAGACGGGCGACTTCCTGACGTGGGTGACGATCATTCTCGTTGGGATCTTCCTGACGCTGGCGGTGCTGATGGGCAAGTACTACCGTCCGGAAGTCGGTGACTACGGGAACGGCGACGTGGTAGCGGCTGAGCAGCCGGTGGCCGAGGGCGAAGCACCTGCGGAAGTCGAGATGGCACCGCTGGTGGATGTCAATACGGGCACGGATGCCAATTCAGCGGGGGGATAGCAGCGCGGCATGGTCTCGGCGCGGACCGGGCGGCACAGGCTGCGGGTCGGGACGAAAAGCGAACGGGCTATTTCCAGTTTGAGAGGCAGAAGACGATGCTCAACAGCATGACCGGATACGGTGGGGCCGAAGGCCAGCTCGATGGGGTCAGTTACGCCGTCGAGATCAAGGCCGTGAACAACCGGTATCTCAAGACCATCATCAAGCTGCCGGAAGCGATTGCCTTTCTCGAAGACGAGGTTGACAAGTGCCTGCGCAAGAATCTTGCACGCGGCACGATCAACTGTGTCGTCCGCGTCAAGAGCGTCGCGGCCAACGTCCTGTTCGAGATCGACGAGGCGGCGTTGCGGTCTGTTGTCGAGCGGCTGGGCGCCATCGGTTCGTCGGTGGGCATCGGTGGGACGATCGACATGGCGAGCCTGCTGAGTCTGCCCGGTATGGTTCGGCCGGTGCTGCCCGATGAGGAACAGAGTCGCAGGGTACGGGAAGTGGTGGCGCGCCTGACGCAAGAGGCGGTCGATGTGCTCAAGCAGATGCGGGAGGCCGAGGGGTCGTTCCTGGAGGCCGATCTGAAGGGACACTGTGAGGCCATGGCCATCGAGCTTGCGGAAGTGCGTCAGCGGAGCGATGGGGTGATCAAGGAATACGCCAAGCGGCTGCGCAAGCGGGTGGATACGTTGCTGGCCGAGGCGAAACTGCGACTGGACGAGGAGACGCTGGCCCGGGAGGTGGCGGTTCTGGCGGACCGCTCGGATATCGCGGAGGAGTTGGCGCGGCTGGATGCGCACCTGGAGCAGTTCCGGCAGATTTGCGAAACGGAGGGTCAGGCGGGCCGACGGTTGGATTTCCTGAGCCAGGAGATGCTGAGGGAGGCCAATACCGTGGCGAGCAAGGCGGCCGATGCGGAGATCGTGCGGCGCGTGGTTGACATGAAGTGCCTCATCGAGAGGTTAAAAGAACAGATTCAGAACGTTGAGTAGCGCGCGTCGGGGGGCAAGGCCGAGCGGCCCGTTGGTGTCCGTTTGAGAATGGGATGAGCAAGAAAATCGATCAGAAGAAGGGCCGAGGCAAGGTGATCGTGGTGAGCGGTCCGTCCGGCGTAGGCAAGAGTACGATCTGCCGGGAGGTGGTCAAGCGCCTGGATGAGGTACACTTGAGCGTTTCGGTGACGACGCGGGCGCCGGGGCCCGGGGAGCAAGAGGGACGCGACTACTGGTTCGTATCCGAGGAGGAGTTTCGGGAGCGGATCGAGAAAGGGTTGCTGCTGGAGTATGCCGAAGTCTTTGGGAATCTGTACGGTACGCCTCGGGACAAGGTGGACGAGGCATTGGAAAACGGACAGAGCGTCGTTCTGGAGATCGATGTCCAGGGCGGGCGGCAGGCCAAGGCCGTCTATCCGGATGCGGTGATGGTTTTCGTGCTGCCGCCGAGTGAGCGGGCTCTGGCCGAGAGGCTGGGCCGGCGGGGCCGCGACAGCAGCGAAGCGGCTGAGAAGCGCCTGGACGGCGCGAGCAACGAGATTGCGGCAGCGTGGCAATGCTATGACAATATGGTCATCAATGAAGATCTGGAACATGCCGTCGGCGAGGTGATCGACATCGTCACGCGTGCGCTGCGTGATGAGAAGCCATCGTCCGGGGCCGGCGGAAGCATTGGAGATGAATAATGCTGGATGAGCTGAAGAGCGTCGAGGTTGTGAACAAGGTGGGGGGGCGTTTCAAGCTGGCGGCCCTGGTGCAGAAGCGTATGGCCGAGTTGTTGCAGGGCTCTCGACCTCTGATCGAGGACACGTCGGGTCTGACCTTGCTGGAGATCGTGGCGCAGGAAATCCTGCAGGACAAGATCACGATCGAAGGCGGGGGCGGCAAGGGCGACTCCGAGGGGTGGCGGCTGAGGATGTAGTGGTCTCTTGCGGGCCACAGGGCCAGGTTGGCAAGGTTAGGGATATGCTCAAGGATCGAAATATTCTGCTGGGGGTGACCGGCGGGGTCGCGGCGTACAAGGCGGTCGATCTGGCAAGCAAGCTGACGGCGGCCGGGGCGGCGGTGCGGACGGTGATGACGGCGGGGGGCCAGGAGTTCGTGCGGCCGAAGAGTTTCGAGGCGGTGACGTGCGGGCCCGTGTTCACGACACTTTGGAGCACGCCGGAAGAACATCGCAGCATTCACATTTCGCTGGCCGATTGGGCGCAGGTCGTTGTCGTGGCGCCGGCGACGGCTGACATCATCGGGAAGGCGGCCAGTGGCATCTGCGACGATTTGCTGAGTACGACGCTGTGTGCTTGCTGGTCGAAGCCCATCCTTTTGGCACCGGCGATGAACGATCGGATGTGGGAGAACCCGGCGGTTCAGCGCAATGTCGCGGCGTTGACGGAGACGGGGTGGCACATAGTCGGTCCGGCCAGCGGGCGACTGGCCTGCGGGACCGAGGGCCTGGGACGGATGGCGGAGCCCGGGGAGATTCTCAAGGCGGTCGAGGGTTTGGCTGCCGGTTGAGGCGGGAATCAACGATGCGTTTTCTCATCACAGCGGGCGGTACGCGGGAGTACATCGATCCGGTTCGCTTCATTTCCAATGCCAGTAGCGGGAAGATGGGCTACGCGCTGGCGCGGGCGGCGCTGAAGGGGGGGCACGCGGTGACGCTAGTCACAGCGGCGACGGGGTTGAGGCCGCCAGGTGGAGCGGAGGTGGTGGCGGTCGAGAGCGCGGCCGATATGTTCGCGGCGGTCAAGGCGCATTTCGCGCAGTGCGATTGTCTGATTATGGCGGCGGCGGTGGCGGACTATACGCCGGCGCGACGGTCGAAGACGAAGATCAAGAAGGAGACCGGTGGGCCAAGGCCCACCCTACAACTGAAGGCTACGGCGGACATCCTCCAATGGGCGGGGCGTCACAAGGGCAAGGGGCAGGTCGTGGTGGGCTTTGCGCTGGAGGATAAGGACCTGCGGGCCCGGGCGGAGAAGAAGCTGCGGGAGAAGCGTCTGGATATGATCGTGGCGAACGCTCCCGAGGCCATTGGGGCCGAGCGATCCGATGTGGAGGTGAAGGTGGCGGACGGCGATTGGTTGACTATCCGGGGGATGACGAAGGCGACGGTTGCCCGGCGGGTCGTTCGACTGGCCGAGCAGTTGTAGGAATCTGGCCCCACGCTCCGGCAGGTGTTGCCATGGGCGCGTTGGAGAAACAGATCCAATTCGATTCCAGTGCACCGATCACTTTCGTCAGCGTCCTTCCACGGGCTCCATCAGTACGGCCTGTCCTTTTGTGCCGGCCCTTGAGAAGAGGGTGGCGACGATGCAGCCGTGATTATTCAGGTCAGACGGCGACCAATGCCTTCTGCGGCGTTGGGACAATTGCTCATCGAGAGAGATGCTCCCTTCGTTCGGGTCCCAGAGGACATACGTTTGCCACGGGCCAAAGAACCGCTTGCTGAACCGCTCCCAGCGATTGTGTCTAGTGACGCGACAGACGACTTGATTCGCATCGTTGGCCAACACGTCATCCCACACGCGCTCGTCCTTAAACAGCTTGGTGACTCCCCTGTCGGCTCGACACGTGACCAGATACGTGCCGTTGCGACCGAACGAGTGCCACCCTACGGCGTAGGAGTTGTTGTTGAGATCCTGCAGATGAGGGGGCTCCAGAGCCTTCACGCCGTCGTTGGGGTCCCAGAGAAACAGTTCGAGATGGTTGGTGGCCGTGTGGCCACGACCGAGAACTTGGCCACGATCGTTGATGGCCAGAGCCCGAGTCTCCTTCCCGCCGCGGTCGCCCAAATCGCGCAGGCCGCCGACCCGGTCCCATAGGAAAGCACGGGGCACGCCGTCCGCGTCCTTTGCCGTTCCCGCGATTTGGCCTTTGTTGTTCAGTCCTGCGACACTGATGAAGGTCGGCAACCAGTGCATGTACCCGTTCGGGTCGCGCACGAATGTACGCCGATCACCGTTGGGGTCTTGGATGCTTCCAGCGATCTGGCCCGCGTTGTTGATATAGAATCTACCTGCTGACTTCTGGGACAAGCCAAGATCGTGGAGCTTTCGCTTCTGGTCCCACATGACCAGATGATAGTCGCCGTCTTCGGTTTCGGCGGCGCCGACAATCTGGCCGTGGTCGTTGATCGTCCGACCAATCGTGATGTCCCCGCCCAGAGAAGGCAGGATGATCACGCGATAGTGCCTGGGATGCAGCACCCGGTGGACCAGCCAACACCCGGCCACCACCGCCGGCACGGCCAGGCAGATGATAACTCTCCGCTGAGTTATGTTCGGAAGCGAATGTGGCGTCCCATACATGATTGCCTACCTTCTTCACGCACATCTCTCATCAATCCGACGTCGAGCGCAAGCCCGGCGATGGCTGAGAGGTAACTCCTGGTGACGCTAAATGCCAAATCCACCGACGTCGTGTCACCCCATTCGGCTACGATGTAGCCGTTGCTGGACGTTGGGAGGGTCATGGCACGACGACTGTAGATGCGTTGTTCGTGGTAGACGAAGAGGAGGACGGCGAGGATGGCGAGGAGGAGGATGCCGGCGGCGGAGATGGTAAGGGCGCGGCGTCGGTTGAATTTCTCGGCGAAGGGGTGGAGGGGGTGGCGTATGATGGCGGGCCACTTGCAGAGGATTAGGCCCAGGATCATCCACCAGAGACTGGTGACGAAGGCGCCCGAGGTGATGGCGAGCAGAACGACACCCATGTTGTTGTCCCGACTGGTCCCAAACAGCTCGGGGTATTCGGCACCGATGATCCCGGCGAGGAATCCGGGGCCTCCGAAGAGGGCGAGGGCGAATGCGAGGCGGAAGATGTACAGGACGGGGTAGATCAGCCACTTCTGGGCGCCGAGATCTTCGTCGCCGGCGGCGGCCAGGGCGGCGCGGGCAGCGATGAAGCTGGCGGCAATGAAGACCACCTGGAGGGGGCTGGCGAGGAACATGAGCACGAAGCCGGCGAGCAAGAGGGCGAAAGAGATGTAGGCCAGTCGCCAGTCTTCGGGGCCGGTGCGGAGCTGGAGGACCATCTTGCCCCACCAGTTGAGTGTTTCGGGGGGGACCCACTGGCGGGGGCTGCCGAGGCGGGCGAGGACGCCGTCCAGTTCGCTGGACGAGACGGGTTCGGGGGTGCCTTCGAGTTCGCGTTCGATGTGTTCGGTGATGTTCTGCTCGACTTCCTCGCGATCCAGGGACTTGGACCAGCGCAGGTAGGTTCGGACCTGGCGAAGGTAGTCGTCCAGGCCTCTCCGGGCGTTCTCGCTGAGCTCAACCATGGCTATTCCTCTCGCTTGAGTCGGTCGGTGCCGGTCTTCATCTTGGTCCAACAATCGTTCATGCGGGCCAGGATGGTGTGGCCCTTGGTCGAGACGGTGTAGTACTTGCGGGCGGGGCCCTCGGCGGATTCCTCGATGGTGGTCTCGACGAAGCCCTCGCGTCGCAGGCGGCTGAGGATGGGGTAGACGGTGCCCTCGCTGATGACGAGGGAGTCGATCTCTCGGAGGCGGCGGACGATGTCGTAGCCGTAGAGACGGGTGCCGTCGATGGCGTTGAGGATGCAGAGCTCGAGCATGCCCTTGCGGAGTTGGGTCGACCAGTTATCGAAGAATCGATCGTTCATGGGGGCGACTATAGTGTAATGCAAGGTACCTGTCAATGCCCTTTACTGGAATTTGTGATAGATTTTCCAGTTGGTGGCTGTGGTGACGAGAGGTTAGGGTTCATTCGCAGGCCAAATCCTTCACTTCGTTCAGGATGACAACACGCGGGGAGCGGTCAGGATGCCTATCAGAGGGGGCTGGGGGGTAGGTTTGGCAGTGGGTGGTTATTGGGGGAGGTCGGGGAAGGTGTGGGCGACGGCTTCGTTGAGGAGCTTGTGGTCTTTCATGTTGATGGCGGCGGCGTGGCCTGGATCGCGGGCGGCGAAGGCCTCGGCGCCGAGGGAGGCGAGGCGGCAGGCGTAGGGGCCGGTGGCGTTGCAGAGGGCGAGGCTGGAGGTGCGGCTGACGGCGCCGGGGATGTTGGCGACGCAGTAGTGGACGACCTCGTCGACGAGGTAGATCGGGTCGCTGTGGGTGGTGGGTTTGGAGGTTTCGGTTGAACCGCCCTGGTCGATGGCGACATCGATGATGACGCTGCCCGGCTTCATCTTCGCGACCAGAGCGCGGGTGATCAGGCGCGGGGCGCGGTCGCCCGGGATGAGAACGGCGCCGATGACAAGGTCGGCTCGGACGGCGTAGGCCTCGACGGTGTGGGGGTCGGAGTAGATGGTGGTGACGTTGGCGGGCATGACTTCGTCGAGATAGCGGAGGCGGTCGATGTTGATGTCCATGATGGTGACGTTGGCGGCCAGGCCGGCAGCCATGCGGGCGGCGTTGGTGCCGACGACGCCACCGCCGAGGACGAGGACGTTGGCCGGTGCGACGCCCGGGACACCGCCGAGGAGAATGCCCTGGCCCATCATGGGGCGTTCGAGATACTTGGCGCCTTCCTGGATGGACATGCGGCCGGCGATTTCGCTCATGGGGGTCAGCAGGGGCAGTCGACCGTGGGCATCGGCGAGCGTCTCATACGCGACGGCGGTAATGCCGGCGTCGAGACAGGCGGCCGTCAGTTCGCGCGAGGCGGCGAAATGGAAGTAGCAAAAGAGTGTCTGCCCCTCGCGCAGGCGGGCGATCTCGGCGGGCTGGGGCTCCTTGACTTTAACGATCATCTCGGCCCGCTGGTAGATCTCGTCGGCTGTCGTGACGATCTCGGCGCCGACGGCCTGGTACTTCGCATCGTCGAAGCCACTGCTGTACCCCGCTTCTTTCTCGATCAGTACGGTATGGTCATCGGCGCCAAGCAACTCCGCGCCGACGGGAAGGAGGGCCACGCGATATTCGTCCTTCTTAACCTCCTTGGGCACACCTACGATCATCTGTCACTCCTTTGACAGTCTGCGCTGGCCAAGTACTTCGCCGGTGGCTTCAGTCCGTGATTCCCAGATCGTTCTTGGTCAGGATGGCCTCGAAGGTGTAACCGGCGCCGGTGATGTTCTCTTCGGCGCCCTGGCGGCGGTCGATAACGCAGACGATTCTTTCGACGGTGGCGCCGGCGTCGCTGATGATCTTGGCCGCTTCGAGGACCTGGCCCCCGGTGGTGGCGATGTCCTCGACGAGCAGGACGACGTCGCCCTTCTTCAAGACGCCTTCGACCATCTTGCCCGTGCCGTAACCCTTCTTGCTGTTGCGGATGATGACCCAGTTCTTGCCCGTCTCCATGGCCGTGGCGGCCGCGAGGGCAACGCCACCGAGTTCGGCGCCGGCGATCAGCGTCACGTCATCGGTCATGTGCTTGGCGAATTCACCGCCGAGGGCCTTGAGGATATCCGGGCAGGTCTCGAAGAGGTACTTGTCGAGGTAGTACTTGCTCTTCTTGCCACTGCGGAGGGTGAAGTCGCCTTCGAGATAGGCGGTTTCCTTGATGCGCTTGATGAGTTCTTCTCTGGTCACCTTCTTGTTCCTTTCTGCGGTGCCGCTGTGATGTCCGTGGGCGCCGACTGCGAGCCCGGCGCGATTGTCCTAGACGTTCAGTTCGACCTTTCGGCTCAGTTGTTTCTGGTAGCGTTTGCGGACGGGCGCCACGATGCTCTTGGTGAATTCGGCGACCTGTTGCGGGGCGCGTCCAACGTAGGCCTGGGGGTCCAGGACCTTCTCAAAGTCGATTTTCGCGAAGGCGATGTCCGCGCGAAGCCGGTTGATCAGGTCGTTGGGCTTGGCGAATCGCTTGACCTGGGCGGCGGCGGCCTGCGCGTGCAGACGGATCTTCTCGTGGAGTTCCTGCCGGTTGCCCCCGGCCTTGACGGCGGCCATGAGCATGTTCTCGGTGGCCATGAAGGGCAACTCGGCCGCGACGTGGGCGGCGATCGTCTTCGGGTATACCACCAGTCCATCGAACACGTTGATGAGGATCTGGAGGATACCGTCGACGGCCAGGAAGGCCTCGGGCAGCACGACGCGGCGGTTGGCCGAGTCGTCCAGGGTGCGCTCGAACCACTGCTCAGAAGCGGTCATGGCGGGGCTGGTCGCGAGGCTAAGCACCAGGCGGCTCAGAGCGGTGACGCGCTCACTACGCATTGGATTGCGCTTGTAGGCCATGGCCGAGGAGCCGACCTGCGACTTCTCGAAGGGCTCTTCCATCTCCTTGAGATTCGCCAGCAGACGGATATCGTTACAGACCTTGTGCGCCGATTGCGCGATGGAAGCGAGGGCGTTGACGACGAGGGTGTCGATCTTGCGGGGATAGGTCTGGCCGGTGACGGGGCAGAGCTTCTTGAAGCCAAAGGCCGCGGCCACCTCCTTGTCGAGTTGCTTGACCTTGCTGGCGCGGCCCTCGAAGAGCGCGAGGTAGGAGGCCTGGGTGCCGGTAGTGCCTTTGACGCCGCGAAACGGCAGCGTGCCGATCCGGTGCTCGATCTCGTGCAGATCCAAGACGAATTCCTGGCACCACAAGGTCGCCCGTTTGCCGACGGTGGTCAACTGGGCGGGCTGATAGTGGGTAAAACCGAGGGTCGCCATTTCGCCGTATTTCTCGGCGAATTTACCGAGCAGATCAATCACAGAGGCGAGCTTGCCGGCGACCATCTCCATGGCGTTGCGGAGGATGATCAGGTCGGTGTTGTCGCCGACGTAGCAACTGGTCGCGCCGAGGTGGATGATGGGGGCGGCCTTGGGGGCGGCGTCGCCAAACGTGCGGATGTGGGCCATGACGTCGTGGCGCAGCTGCTTCTCGTAGCGGGCGGCCTTCTTGAAATCGATGTCATCGAGGTGCCGGGCCATCTGATCGATCTGGTTCTTCTTGATCTTGAGGCCGAGCTTCTTCTCGGCCCGGGCCAGTTCGAGCCAGAGGCGCCGCCACGTGCTGAACTTTTTCTGGGCGCCAAAGAGGGCGGCCATCTCGGGCGAGGCGTTTCTCTCTACCAGGGGACTGACGTAGAACTCTTTGTTGTTTGCCATTGTCTTGCCTTACATCCGTAGTCTACTTGCTTGCGAGCTTCTCCTGGAACTGGGTCAGGAGTTGCTCGATCTCGGAGATATCGTCGGGGCTCAGGTTCCAATCGCCGGCCGGAGCGGTTTCGATGATCTGGTCAGGTCGTCGTGTGCCGACGATGGCGGCGGTGATCTCGCTACGGCGTAGCACCCAGCTTATGGCCAGTTGGGCACAGGTTCGCCCGTGGCCGGTGGCGATCTGCTTGAGTTGCTCGACCAGTTCCAACGTGGCACCGAAGCGTGGCTCCTGGAAATCGGGATGCCTGAGGCGATGGTCGTCCGGCGCCAGCGTGGCCAGGTGTTCGGGGCTGAACTTACCGGTCAGCAGGCCGCGCTGCATGGGGCTATAGGCGACGACACCGATATCATGCTCGGCGCAATAAGACAGCAACGCGTCCTCGGGCTCGCGATGCAGCATGCTATACGGTGGCTGAAGCGCAGCGACGGGGTGGATCTTGCCGACGCGTTCGAGCTGGGCGACGTTGTAGTTCGAGACGCCGAGGTAGCGGACCTTGCCCTCTGCGACAAGCACAGCCATCTCCTCATAGGCCCCTTCGATGCCTTCGTCCGGATCGGGCCAGTGCATCTGGTACAGGTCGATCGTTTCGATTCCGAGCCGCTCAAGGCTGGCGTCACACTCCCGCCGGATACTCTGGCGATCCAGACACGAGACCTTCTCTTTCTTGTCATTCCACAGCAGCCCGCACTTCGTGGCGATGTAGGGCTTATGTTGTGTCTGGCGAAGTGCCTGGCCGACCAGCTCTTCGGAGTGGCCCAGCCCATAGGCGGGGGCGGTGTCGATCCAGTTGATGCCCTGATCCAGCGCGGCGACGATGGCGGCTACGGCTTCGTCGTCGTCCTGGGGACCCCAGCCATACTCCCAGGGGCCACCCATCGCCCAGGTCCCCAGGCCAACTGTCGTGAGGTTCATATCGGTATAGCCGAGCTTGCGTTTCTGCATGCCTTTTGTCCCCATAAGCGCGATGCGCATGGCTCCAGTCTGTTCGTCGCGCTGCAGAATAGCCTGCTGTGAGGGCTTTATCAATAGCTTTGTGTTATTGCCTCGCTGGGGCGGGCTCTTGAAAACCGTGCCGCAACGCACTAGACTCGCAGTGCCTCGGGTTGTCCGAGATGAATGTGGAATCGATTTGGTGAGGACGATCATGGAAAAGCGTCAGAGTCTCAAACCGCGAATCCTGATGGGTCTGTTGCTGGCTCTGCTCTCGGCTTTCGTCTATGCTCTGCACTACGTCCTTTTTCGCGACGCCCACCACATCTTCATCTACCTGCTGGGCGACGTCGGTTTCCTCTTCATCGAGGTTCTTCTCGTTACGCTGATTATCCATCAGATCCTCAGCGAGCGTGAGAAGCGTTCCATGCTTCAAAAGCTCAACATGGTCATCGGGGCGTTCTTCAGCGAAGTGGGGACGCCCCTGTTGAGGCACTTCATTGGTTTCGACCGGAACGCCGAGACGATCTCGAAGCAGTTGCTCATTGACGGGAAATGGTCCGACGAGCGTTTCGACCAGATGGAGCGCGTGCTGGCCAAGCATGAGTACCAGATTGACACTGAGGCCGGAGACCTGGCTGGGCTGCGAGATTTTGTGGTCGAGAAACGCGCCTTTCTGCTGAGGCTGCTCGAGAATCCGAATCTACTGGAGCACGAGGCGTTCACCGAACTTCTCTGGGCCGTGTTTCACCTGGCCGAGGAGCTGTCGCATCGGCCGCGGGTGGATGACCTGCCGGGGCCGGATCATCAGCACCTGAGTCTGGACATCAAACGGGCCAGTTCCCTACTCGTCCGCGAGTGGCTCTCGCACATGGAGCACCTGAAAGCGGACTACCCCTACCTGTTCTCCCTGGCGGTGCGCACCAATCCCTTCGACCCCGAGAGCTCCGTTGAGCTGACATAGGTCCTACCCAGACGCTATAGCGGAATCGGCTCGGTTTGGACTGGCAGGTCGCCGGTTATAGGGCGTTGTCCGGCGGGCGGGAGGGATTCCAGTCTGGGCGGCGTTTGGCAACGGCCGATTATAACCTATGCTATAAGAGGGCCCAATTCGGGAGGTTCGCCCGGCGGTTGGTGCCAGCCAATCGCCTCGGCGGGAGAGGCCCGGGCCGGGGAGGGTGTCGAAAGGGCCGCAAGCACGGAGGATATCGGGGCGGAAGCGTCCAGACCCCATCCAATGCACCGATTTGAGACGTATGCTTGGGAGGTTGACATGAGTGAGATCGTCATGCTGGAAGGGCACGAATCGCAGTCCGTGCTTCAGGCGGTGGTCGACGGGCATGCCCCGGCGATTATGTCATACCTGTCCAAGGACAAGTGGCATGTGGCGAAAGTACTCATGAAGGACCTCATGGCCAATCGGCTGTACGTCGAGAGCTGTCATGCCTCGAAGCGGCGTCATCCGGTCAATATCCGGGTCAATCAGCCGGTCGGCGTGAATTTCAAGCATGCCTATGGAAAATTCGTCTTCGACACCACGGTGGTGGCGTTGGAGCCGTCCGCGGACCCGGATGCGGGCGGGACCATTGTGCTGGCCGAGCCCAATCGCGTCGGAGTTGTGCAGCGACGCAGCTATTTTCGCGTCAACGTGCCGGAATCGCTGAAGGTCAATGTGGTGATTTGGCACCGGACGAGTCAGCGTCGGGCCACGGATGACACGCGTCGATACCACGAAGGCCAGTTGATGGATATCTCAGCCGGCGGCGCGCAGCTCATCGTCCCACTGAAAGGCGCCGGCGCCGATCCCAAGGCCGGGGTATCCGAATCAGAATTCCACAAGGGCCAGTTTGTCGGCGCGCGGTTCACACCGATGCCGTATGAGACGCCGTTGATGTTCACGGCCCAGATTCGTAACGTCCTGCCGACGGCCGATCGCGCGAGCTTGTGTCTGGGCTTGCAGATCGTCGGTCTCGAGGCGAGCGAGGAAGGGCGAGAGGTTCTCTCACGTCTGGCGACGGTCGTGGACCGCTACTACCAGATCAATCAATCCGGGGCCAAGGAGCAGGATCTGCATCCTCCGGTCCAACCGAAGGGCACGCCTTCACAAATTCCGGCCGGGGCCTTGCAATAGGCGCCCGCTTCCCGCGGCCCGTGAAGTCTCTAGCCCGGTATCTCCGATTCCCCTGACCCGTGGGTGGCAAGATCCGCGTCTGCCGAGAGGATGCGCGTTCCTTCGTGCTTGATCTTGGCATAGAACCATCGGACGAGGCCACTTCCGGCGAAAACACCGAAGATCAGAACGATCGCCGTCTGCATATTCCACCACACCAGGCCTAGAAACAGCAGGACCCTCATCAGATAGCTGAACGGCTGCTTGCCCCTCAGGTAGAGGTTCAGAACGTGGGGATAGGGGATGCGGCTGACCATCAGGATCGCCAAGCCCAGGGTCACGAAGGGCAGCCCGTAGATCAGGGCGTCGAGTTTGGGCATCAGTTTCTGGATGACCTCTTGATGAAAGATGACCAAACTGACAATGGCGCCGGCGGCCCCCGGACTGGGCAGACCGACGAACTTCATGTGGGCCGCTTCACTTTCCTCGTTCTCGACGTTGAAGCGTGCCAGGCGGATGACGGCGCAGCTGATGTAGGCCAGGGCGGCCAGCCAGACGAAGCGGTGAAAGAGGTTACCACTGAGCGGTGTGGCCGAGCCCGATCGCACTTCGATGACCTTGAGCATGATAAAGGCCGGAGCCACGCCAAAGCTGATGAGATCGCAGAGGCTGTCCAACTGGCCTCCGAAGCCGGAGGTGGACTGACTCATGCGGGCCAGCCGCCCGTCGAGCATATCGGCGAACATGGCGAGTAGGATCATGTAGCCGGCCATGGCGAAGTAGGACAGTCCCGCGACGCCCTGCTCGGTATCGGTGACGCGGCTGGCGAAGACGATGGCGATGAAGCCGAAGACCCCGTTGAGGATCGTAATCAGCGAGGGCAAAACGGCGATATACTTGACTCGCTGGGCGCGTACGCGCCGCAGCAGCCGGTCTCTTCTGGCTTTCGATTTCAGTCGAGTCATTTCGTGTACCTCAGTAGCGGAGTCACGCCCGCCTTGACATTGTCTCCGATGGCAACCATACACTCGATGTGCTCGTTCGCGGGCACATAGAGTTCGGTTCGCGAGCCGAACTTGATCATGCCGAACTTCTCACCCCGGTCCAGTTCCTGGCCCTGTTGGGCGGCGCAGACGATGCGTCTGGCGATGGCGCCGCTGATTTGCTTGACGACGAGTCGATCCTCCGGCGCGCCGGTCCGAACCATGGCCACAGTGTTGGATTCGTTGACCTTGCTGGAAAGAGGGTTCATGGCGTTGACGTACCTACCCTTGCGGTAGGTGATCTTCTCAATCCTGGCATTGCAGGGGGCACGGTTGATGTGGGTGTTGAAAATGCTCAAGAAGACACCGATGCGGATCGTGGGGCCATCGATGAAATCGCTGTCATCGACGGTCTCGACGTCCGTAACCTTGCCGTCAGCAGGGGCCACAAGCACGGTGTCGTCGGGCGGGGTCTCTCTGTGCGGGTCGCGAAAGAACATCAGCGCCCAGATCAAGACCGCGGCCAGGATCGCCTCAGCGGTCAAAACGGCCCAGGCGGGCGCGAGGCGGGAGCCGGCCAAAACAACGACCAGCATCGCTATAACGACAACAATCGGATAGACCACAACTTGCGGCCACCCGTATTTGGTCAGTGGAATCCTCATAGGCGCGATATGTTAGCTTCGGCGGGGTGGAGAAGCAATGAAAAAGGCCGATCCCCCGCCCATCGGCCCAATCGGAAAAGGTGATCCATCGCGTTCGCAGGTCGCTGCTTCTTGGGCGGCGTGGTCCCGCCGGCGAAGCACGTTGTATTTCCGGTAGCCAAGCCCTCACTTGGGTTTCCGTCGCCTTCTAGTATCATGGACGCAGCGAGGGCCTGAATGTTACAGGATTTCCTCCATTTTCCGGCCAGGCGGCTGCACCTGGGCCTTGGCGGCTTGGGCCGAGGGGACCTCCGAAGTCGAGGGCTCATGCCTTCACGGCCGCGTGGAGGCCGCTGGGAGCGAAAGTTGCCGAATCGGTCCTTGACGGGCCTGGGAAAAGTCAGTATTGTCTTTCCTTCCCCGGTTGCGGGGAATGTACGGGTCAAGACCGCGCCGATGGCAGGGGCGTGGTTCCCAAGGCTCAGTGAGGCGGGGGGTGCTGAAAATCGCCTACCGGTGACGCAAGAACGGGTCCAATTGGCCTGCCGAGTGGAAAATACCAGTAAGGAGAAGTTTAGAATGATCCAACTGAGAGGGCTAAAAATGAGAATGGGACGGGGTTTGTCCCGGCCCGCAGCATCCGATGGCACCGGGCGCGTCAACGCAGCCGGCTACCTGGAGCGCGGCTGGGTGATCGCCAACCATAAGCTGGTGTCATTTCACGCGGCGTTCATCTCGTCGGTGCTGAATCTGCCGCCGGAGCACATGAGACTGGCTATAGAAGAGGGCGCCAATCCGAAGTCCGAAGTCCTCAAGTTCATGTTTCTCAGCTGGGAGACGGTCGTTTCGCTCGTCATTCTCTACTTCTCCTGGCATGTCGCCATTGCGATCCATGAGATGGGGCACTTCCTCACGGCTGTCAAGCTGACGGCGCTGAACAAGGATTCCCAGGACCGCGCCGAGGCCGAGATGCAGGGCAACAAGCACGCCTGGTATGCCAAGATGTTCCTGTTGATTCCGTGGGGCAAGTTCTATGGCGTTCGGAAGGACGAGGGCAACTATGCTCCGGATGCGCCCTACAACTTGGCGGTGGCGGCGTCGGCTCCGATCTGGAGCCAGTGGTTGGCCATCGTCTTTCTACCGACCGCGGCCGTTCTCATTGCCTTGGGGCTGCTAACCGGTTTCGAACCGCTGATTTACGTCGGTCGGTTCTTCCTGGCACCCGGCTGTGTGGGTCTGCTGGACCGCTTCGAGGCCGACCGGGGCAAGCTCAAGGAGTTTCGCACGCGTGAGGCGCAGGCCGCTGAACAGGCCGCCCGTGCCGCGGCTAAGGCCACGGGCGAGAGTTGGTTTGGCAAGGCCGCTGCGGTCAAGGCCAAACTGCTGGCCAGTCGCATGATGGAAGTCGACCTCGGCAACGGCAGCAAGGTCCGGGCGCCCTGGCAGTATCGCAACTGCGCCATGGGCGGACGGCACACCGAGAAGGAATACCCCGAGAGCAACATCAGTATGCAGGAAGGTATGTTCCTGCCGCTTTCGGCTGATACCTATGAAGAGTCTCAGGAAATGACGGTCAACCTGCAGAGCCGGCTCAAACAGATCATCGAGTCGGCGCCGGGCGCCAAGGTCATGGGTATCGGGCTGGAAGGTGGTCTGGCTCCGTATATCGACAAGGAAGCGCAAGACAAGGTGCCCGAGCAACGTATGTGGCGTATGATGAGGCAAGCCATTCTGGACTGCGAGTACGTCCCGGGCGTCGATGTCGCAATCGCCCTCGACCCGGCGTGCTCGGAGCTTGAGAATGCGTACCGCGAAGAAACGGGTCAGCCTGACGCGGCCGGTATGTATCGCTTCTGGCGCGACAAGAGTAAGCTCGACATGAGTCGTGACGACGTGCTGAAGCTGTACGAAGAGGCCATGCACGACGATATTCCGATCCTCTCGATCGAAGACGGGTTCGGCGAAATGGACCATGCCGGCTGGAACCTCATCATGGAAAAGCTTGGCGACAAGGTCTTCGTCGTCGGCGACGACCTCGTGACCACCAAGGACACGAATATCGAGAAGTGTGCCAAGAACGGCGAAATCAACTCGACCCTGATCAAAGCCAATCAGATCGGGACGCTGTCCGAGACGGTCCTGGCGATGCTGGCCTCTCTGGCTTACGACGCCGAGTTGATCGTTTCGCACCGTTCGAAGTCTCCGAACGACCCGTTCGAGGCGGAGATTGCGACCGCCATGAACGCCTTCGGCCTCAAAGCCGGTGGCGGCGCCAACACCGAACGTCTCCAGAAGTATGGTCGCGTGCTCGAGATTCTGACGATTGCCGAGAAGAGCAAACGGAAGATGAGCGATGCCGAGCGTGAGGCGGTAAAGAGAGATATCCAGGAGATCGCGGCCGTGCTGACGGGCAACAAGGACGTGACGATTGCCGGAGACGCTGCGGATATCGACATTGCTGCTCTGCTGATGCGGATGTTGGCCATCGAGGCGATCGCGGGCAACGAAGAGCCGACGAACGCGGGTATCCCCACGGCGGCCGCGACGCTGTTCCTGGGCCGGGGCGGCACCATCCGGTTCAAGGGGTCGACGCCACTGGGTACGTCGGCCGGTATCGACGAAGCCATCCACTTCGTGGACAGCATGATCATGCCGTGTGAACTGACGAAGAAGTACCCGAACATGTTCAACAAGGCTGCGGACGGCACGTTTGGCTTCAAGAAGGAGCTGAAGTACGATGACGTCAAGGCCAAGGGCGACGACGCTCTGGTGGAGAAGTGGCGTGTCGCACGCCGCTATCAGGGCAAGGGCTGTATGACAGCCGTCGAGAATCTCGAAGGGGTTTTGTCCAAGGCATTCGTGGGCAAGAAGCTCACAGAACTCGGCAGTCTGCTGAACGTGGACCAGGCTTTGCTGAAGGCCGAATGGGATCAGGCGGTGGCGACCGGTATGGCAGACGCCAACGCGGATGCCGACGGCAAGATCGCGGTGATGCAGCGTAAGGGCGTGCTCGGCATGAACGCCATCTTGTCCCTGTCCGTTGCGATGGGTCGAGCTGTCGCGGCCGCTCAGGGCAAGGAGATGTGGCAGTTGATCCGAGAGATCGCTATCGATGCGATGGCCAAGTTCATCGTTGAGAACGGCAAGGATTCGAAGAATGTCGATGAGCTGATCGCCATGGACTTCGACGCCTTGCAGGTTGTCTTCCGCGACGTGGCCCGCGAGGTGCGGCAGTCCAAGGAAATCGCCCCACTGCTGCGAGCCCAGTTGCCTGTTTACCCGGTATAGGTGCTCAGCGGTAGCCTACGCCCCCGGCGGGAAACATTCGAGCCGGGATGCGGGAGTTGCCGATAAGCCAAGTAGGTTCCTGCCCGTCACAGTGAGGGGCAGGCCGAAAGGTGAAACGAGAGACAAAATCGGCAGGTGTGGTCCTCTTCATGACATGGAGATGGACCGCGCCTGCCGCCATTTTGACTGCGGCCTATGCAGAGCCAAGGTGTTATTCACTTCTTCCTCTTTTTGGTCTTCTTCAGTATTGGTGCTGCGGCGCTGGGTGGGGCCGTTCTCTGCGACGATTTGATCCTCTATTGCCAAAACCGGCAGTTGGTCAAGGACGCGGAGCGCTCTCTTGAACGGCTCGATTCTCTCAATGGCGAGTACGATGCACTCCTAGAGCAGCTGGAGAACGATCCGAATCTTCTGAGGCGCATCGCGCCGGCGACGCTGGGCACGGAACCGGAGGATCCGAACGCGATCTATCCGAAGGCGCGGGCGCGGGAATTGGCGTTGGCGCGCAAGGCGCTTATCGAGCAGGCGGGGGAGGCGCCTCCGGAGGAGGTGGTGCCCAAGTGGCTTCAGCGGTGCAGCGAGCCGTCGCGCAAGCTCGGGCTCTTCGTGGCCGGCGCAGGGCTGGTCCTGATCTCGCTGGTGTTCTTCACACCGAAGCCCCAAAGGGCCCACTGACCGCCGGTCAGCCCATTCCAATTCTTGCAGATTACGCCTTCAGTGGACCCCGCGGCGCCTCAGACTAGCCCGTCTGGCAGATCACCACGCTAGTGGGAGTGGCCGTGAGCTGCCTCCTCGCCCAGGTAGGCCACGCGGAACTCGCCGAGCAGGGCGCGGAGCTTGGCGATGTTTTGAAGGTCGGTCGTCTGCTTGCACTTCATCGATGTCACCATCATCTGGTGCAGGAGCGTCAACTGGTGGGTGTATTTCTCGTAAGCGGCGCTGTCGCTCTTTGGGGCTGCCTTGATGCGTTGCGTGAGGAAGTATTGAGTCACGATCTCGGTGAAGGCGTCGGCATGTTGCTCCTTGTTGGCGATCCAGCGAACCAGTTGGTTGTAGTCCTTCTGACCTTCATCGGAGAGCATCTGCGTCTGTTTGATGGATTTTTCAATGGTAGTGATGTGCTCGGCCATCATGTCCAGCCGCATCGGATCGTTGTAGATGCCACACGGAATCTCGCAGTGCGAGAACACTACGGACGCAATGCCCGCCAACAGGAGAGCACCCGTCAATGCCATCAATGCCGCCTTCCTTCTCCGTCTTCTCATTGCCATGCCCTTTCAAGACTCCGTTGCTATGATTGTTCTCCCGTCGATGAGGGACCGACGCATGCCGGCCTCATTGGTCTCGGCGGTGCAGGCACCTTCAGCGTGACGAGCCGGAGGTTCACCGAGCACCCTTTCCATACGGGCGCCAATGGTCTCAGTTCGTTGCGTCCGTCGAAGGGACTTCTCAGGCAGGGTCCAGGGCTGTCTGGGGGCCTTTTCTGGTCTGCGCGGGGTGAGAATAATGTGAGACGCTGGCCACCAAAGTACTTGCAAGGGCGACTGCATCTGGTAAAATCTGGGTTTGGCAATATCGCTGGCGAGGGCAGGTAGCTCAGCTGGTAGAGCAACGGACTGAAAATCCGTGTGTCGGCGGTTCAAATCCGCCCCTGCCCACTCCTGTAAGATGTTGGCTGGCAATCACTTGTGGTTGCCAGCCTTCTTTGTTGGGTGGGCGAAAAGAGGGGCGCGCGCCAAGCGCGCGCCAAATTCCGACGCAAAGCGCGGGCACTAGCCTGCCGGGCACGGTCGACCAGACCGTCGCGTACCTTCAGGTAGTAGCGGTGGGTCGTCTTGAAATCCGCGTGGCCGGCAAGCTTCATGACCTCTAGCTCACTGAGCCCCTCGGCGAGCCAGTTGCAGATGGCCGTCCGCCTCAGATCGTGGAATTCACCCCGCCGGATGGCTGCCCTTGTCAGGATCCGTCCGAAATCCCGGCCGAAGTTGTTGATAACCTTCAGCCGTGAATCGCTGTAGGTCCAGAAACCCCGGCTCCGGAGCCTGTGCTGGATGAAGTCGTACCGGGCAGGAGGAACGAACACGTAGGGATAGCCCTCCGGCCGGCACCCTTGGTGTTCCGCCAGCATCTGAGTCAGTTCCTCAGTGAGCGGCAGCGTTCGGCGGTCGGTATCCTTGATCAACCACTGCCAGGTCTCCGGTGTCTCGTCCTTCGGTGCGACGGAGATGATCTGGCTTTCGAAGTCGATGTCAGACCAGGTGCTGTTGAGCAGCTCCCCCCGGCGCAAGCCCGTGCACAGGGCAGTCAGGATCAAAAGATCCCAGCGGACGGCGTGGTCCTCCTTGGCCTCCTGAACGAACTCCCAGGCGACTTTCAAGAAGCGCTCACATTCGGCATCACTGTAGACGTGAATGTCGTTCTTGGGGCTCTTGGGCATCCTGATCTTCCCGAGTGGGTTCTCGTCCAACTGTCGGCGATAGACCGCTGTCTCGAAGATGCATTTGATCTCGGTCAGCTTCTTCGCCACCGTGGCGGGGCGATTGCCGCGGTCCAAGCAGTGCTGCCGATAGTACTCGCCATCCTTGATGGTGATGGTCTGTATGTCGCGGTTGCCCACGACCCTGATGAAATCCTCCATCGCAGAGCGATACTCTCGACGAGTGCTCTCTCGAATCTGGTCACCTGTCCGGATCAAGGAGTCCTCCAGGAAATCTCGCAGCCGCACAGATCCGGGGGCCACAATGCCCATCCGGAGCTCGCGTTCTCGCTGAGTCCGCTGCTTTTCGGCCTTGCGGCGGTCGGCGTGTCCCAGGGAGACACGTCTCCGCCTACCATCCCCGTCGACGTAGTCGAGCATGAAGACGAAGGTCTTGCCGTCACGCGACGGCCGTGTTCTGAGTCTTACCAGCTGTTTCATGAATTCACCTCCTTTCTGGCCTCAGCTGGCAAGACCGGTCCGGCCACAGTATAAGCCAACGTGCAGGGTCCCTGAAGGTGAAAACTGCCCTCATTGCCCCTTTTCAAGCTGTTCTTCGATCCATTTGGCAATTGCTGGTCTCCAAAACAGCCGTTGTCGACACAAGTGCAGAACTGGCAGTCCCCGCATCCTCCGAAGGTTCTCGATGACGTTGTGATGGTCGACTGCCTTGCTGATGAGTGGAATCCGGAGGAAGTCGATAAGCTCCGACTCTGTCATCAATGCTGGAAAACCATCGTTACACCTGTCGTCGGCCATGATTCACTTCTGTCAGCTGCTATTACATGCCATTCATCTCAGCCCGGTGTGGCCCGTTGAGACTTCCCAGTCACCTCATGTCGGGATCACCTAGCTCCACTAGTGCTAGCCTCTATCTGAGGCTCTGCGGTCTCGGCCGGTCTTGGCAATGATCGTGCCTTGCCGCAGGCGACTTGCGATCCGCGCGTCGAACGATCGCTCGAGCTCGTTGACTGGCTTGTTGCCAGTTATCAAGGTCTGCAGACAATCCTCATTACGGCTGTCGAGTATCAAGAGCAGCACCCTCACAGCGAAGTCGGTTTCCTGCCGGCCTGTGCTGACAGTCGTACCGATGTCCTCGAGAATTAGCTTGTCCGCCCTGAGATACGGTTCCACGATGCCCCATTCGGTCTCGGTTGCGCGGGGATTGAAGGTATCGCGGATTCGCAGGCAGAGCCGCTCCCACGTCTCGCGCTGGACGTTGAAGCCCATACGGACGTAGCGCTTGGCCATCGCGGCGAAAGCGTAGGTCTTGCCAGTGCCGGGCGGCCCCCACAGATAGATGCTCTCGGTATCTGGCGAATTCACCAACTGCGAGCCAAGTGACCCAGGTAGGTCCTCAATCTCGGCATCAACATACCGCGCGTGGACTAATGCTGAGAATCGGTCCCTCTGCTGTTCGGGCGGCAGCTTCTCGAACTCGATGCGACGGAAACAGACGATGCACAGGCCCGGGACCAGGGACGGCCGCCGACGCCGCTGGCACTTCTGGCAGTCAGTCATCGTCGCCGACGACAATGGACTCGCCATCGTCCGCTCCGTCAAAATCGCGCCTATAGATTGGACATCTTGCAGTCCGGTCTTGCTTCCGGTTGGCATGAGAACCCCTTTCGTGTTTCTGGTCGCTGTTCCGTCGCTCCCAGGCGAGGATCGTGTGATAGTGGCTTTTGTAGCGTCGCCCCCTGCTCCCGAGGTAATGGTCAAGTGCCTCGATGCGATCGGCCGTGCCGTGATCACCGAACCTCTCGACTAGCTTGGCGTGCTCCTCATTTGTAAGGCGAACGAATACACCGAACGCGCGCTTTTGGGCTCTGCATTCTTCTTGCTCTGGTTCATGTTCTGGTTCCTGCTCCTGCTCCTGTTTCGGCATAGCCTTTCGGAAGACTTCGGGTAAGGCTTTCCCGAAGCCTTCCGACAAGCCTTCCGTGAACCGCTTGACTCGCTGCAGCAGAACGCTCTTGAGGGCGCACTCAGGGATCAGATCCAGGGCGGCGACCCACGACTTCACAACATTCGGCGACTCGGGGCCGTTGTACCGGAGGAAGTTCGGAACGCCGACGAAGGAAGCCTTCTCGTCGTGTTCCAACATACCCTTCGCGAAGGCTTCACCAAAGGCATCCCGGAAGGCTTTCTCCGACCAACCGAGTTCTGTTGCCAGCCCGGAGAGTGAGCCCCGCATCGCCCCAAGTGAGGTCATGTGGGGATGCGTCAAGATGAACAGGAATGCCAGCTTGCCTTGATCGCTCAGTTCGCGGAACTTGGCATCGTTCCAGATGCGCGGGTCGATCTTTCTATACCTGCTCACGCCGCCTCTCCTTCGCCGTAGTACTCTTTCGCAGGTACAGATCCCAGATCTCGCGAACATGGGGTGGTGTACGGGCAATTTCGCTGTCCTCGATGGCGCGAGCCTTCAAGGCGTATCCCTTGGGTATGGCCGCATGCTGTTCCGTCATCACCGCCCCTCGAACTCAGAATACCTACCCGGTTCCGAAGACCTCCCCTCCGTCTTTGCCCGTTCGGCGAGGGTTTGCTCGACGGTGCTCAACTCGAATAGCAGTACGTGCCCAACTCTAAGGTGAGGAATGCGGCCAGCTTCGGCCTCATCCCGCAACCACTGGCGGCTGAGTCCAAGGCGCCGCGCGAGTGCACCAAGCCTAATCAATTCTTGTCCACCAAAGCTCATGGCCCCATCTTACGCACGATCGGGATGACCTAGGCGACAAGTAGGCGACAAATAGGTGACAACTAGCTGGCTCGGGACATGAGCTACGATCGATGCATGGTGCCTGGAGCAGTTTACTCTGCGGAGGACCTTCTGCGGAACTCGCGACCTCTTTCTGTTATCACCGCGCCCTTCCTGCCTCCGCGCGTCTCACCGTCCTTGGTGGGCCGGTATGCAAGGCCTAGGCTGATCAGGCGCGACAGCTTGCTGCGCATAGTCCTCTCCTTCATTCCAGAATTGCGCAGGTGCCTGTGAAGCGCGCTGATGGTTAGGGGCTCGTCACTTTCGCTGAGTTCATCAAGGACCATGCGTTCCTCTTCGTCCAAGATCTCTCTTGGATTGTCGGTCTGTACCTCGCCGGGCGCCATATCAGGTAAGCTAGGCTCAGTTGGCCGCCGCCGGGCGTCCTCAATTGTCGACACGGCCCTCAGAATACGTTTGTTCAGGTCGCAGATAGCTTGCCAGAGGTTCTCTGCGGCCGATCGACCTTCTGTGAGCTGTTCGTACCTCTTCTCCGTGAACTCGAGTTGGCTCTGGATTTGTGCGATGATGTGCGGGTATTGAAGGCTCAAGTCCATCATTGCACTCCACGCCTCTCTGTGCGGTCTGAAGATCATCCGAACGAGATCATCCGGCAATTGATCCTTCGATATCCACCCCTCCAGACGCTTCGACCAATCCCGCAGGCAGCACACAGGTTCCAAAGATCTACACTCACGCGCACGCTGGTCAAGATCCCGAGAGAACTCCCCTTCGCCCATCTGAGTTCTCCCAGTCGGGGCGATCTGGCTGCTAATGGTGGACTTGGCCTCATTCCATGCCCCCATGGCTCGTGCACGATGGGTCGGATCGCGCAGCAACACATCTCGTATCTGGCGGCCCCAGCCGCGATAGGGGAATGACTTGATGCCGTTTCTCCCTGGCGACAGATCACAGATGATAGCCGAAATCGCGCAGAAGCAGGCGTGAAGGTCGTGGTCGTCAGTTGGCGGCGCCGGATCGCCGGCTTCGCCGCATCCCACCCCGCTGTATGTCCACAGAAGCCATTTCTGAAGATCCTCACGATCGTTGACCACTCCGACGGCCCATGCCAAGGCCTCTCCATACTCGCGGTGCTTGGGCAGATCGGTAGCTATTCCTTCAGCTTTGTTCACAAGTTCTGCAAGAGATGGTTTCTCAGCACTCATTGACATCTTTCCTCGCCCGATTCCGGCCGACTGGCGCGGAAAGTGAGATGTTCGCCAAACCAGCCCGAATCGACAGTTCTCGCTGGGGTCGCGATCCTCAGTGCGGCCAGTCTAGCGGGTCGCACGATTTTGGTCAAAAGGCCTGCGTTCGGGTAGTCTCCGTTTTACATTGCTTTACAAGAAGTGCTCATTTGTGGCCTTATGCGGACCTTCTCGGCAGTGGGCCTCCAGATCACAGTTTTGCCTTCAGGGAGCCTCTCGCCGCAGAATTCGTGGATTTCGGCCTTTCGCCGGATTTGGCGAAGATCTGGCCCAAAGTCTCCACACTTGTAAAATCCCAGAAAAAAAACTTGGAAGCGGCCGGACCTTGCCCTCCTCTGAACCGCAACAAGGGGCCCCCTCAGGAAGGACCCGTTGCTCCCGCCCGGGTGCCCGCAGCTAGCCCTCGCAGACATGGTCACGGCGTTCAGGCGCCAAGATCACCACTCCGTGGTCAGCCGAGTCCCCGGAGTAGACTATGCGGAAGGGCGATCCATCTTGCTGCAATGGAATCAGTGGCCTGTGTAGGCCATGCCGATCCGCCGCTGGAGTGCCGCCTTCCTGCACTCGCCCTGCGTACCCGTGTAGGTTACTCGGGAGACGCAGGTTTCCGGACGGAGGTCTGGGCGAGGCAGGAGGGACCTGTCACCGGCGACAATGCGGCAGTCCGCGTGCCTGCGGTGTCATCGGTCGCCGTACTCGCCACAGGATCGATGAGGGGTTTTCTCGAAGTGAAGCGAGGCGCGGAAATGGGAGAGAACCCCCTTTACAGGGGCCTTCACGAGGTGGTATGGTAGCCGGCATCCGTGATGGGTTGCCACCGGATCAGCGGGCAATCGAACCGGCGCCGGGTATCCTGCGTAGAGTTCAGGTTGTTGACGCCAGGCTGATTCGGGCCCGGTGTGTCTTCGATGCATCCTCATTTCTGTCGGTGTGATTGCGATGTGCCACATGGGGAGTGTTTACACAATTGGAGGTCACCCCAGACAGGTGACCTACTCGGCTCGCCGACTCGTTCGCGAGCCCAAGGATTGGGAACGTGATACATAGATTTTCTGTCCTTCCTTACGCCAATGCCCTGCCCCTCGTGCATTTCATTGAAGAGAGTACACCGGAGGCCTCGCTTTCGTACTATCCCCCTCGACATTCCGTTGCTGCGTTGCTAGACGGTCAGTCCGATGCCGCACTGATTCCGGTCGTCGATTTCTTTGCTCATCGTGAACTGAGAATGGTCCCCGGGCTCGGCATCTGCGCCGATGGTGATGTCACGAGCGTTCTGCTGCAGTGTCACCGTCCCCTGCCGACCGTTACGGCGATCAGACTCGATCCGGAATCGAAGACGTCGAATGTGCTGGCGCAAGTGCTGGTCAGGGAACACTTCCGGCTGTCTGGCCAAGTGGAATTCACTCGCCGAATCGCCGGGGCTCATGCGTCTGTGTGCATCGGGGACCGGGCGTTGCGTGCGGCACCGGCGCTGGAGTCGTACGATCTGGCGGGCGAATGGAAGAAGATGACGGGGTTGCCGTTTGTCTTTGCGGTGTGGGCCGTTCGTCGATCATGTCCCCACGTCGAGGAAATCACGCGACTGTTGCAGAAGGCCAAGGCCCGTGGATGCGAGTCTCGGTGTCAGTTGGCCAGACTTTGCAGCCGGCGTCTGGGACTGTCGGCGGACCGCTGCTATGATTATCTGACTGACCGGCTACACTATGAGGTGGGCCCCAGGGACATCGAGGGCATGAGGTTGTTTGCTGAACTGGTGAGAGAGTTCCTGCCGCCGGGGGCGGGCCGGGAGATCCGCATGGTTTCGGGCCTTCCCAAGAAAGAGGACACGCTGATCTTGGAGTTGAGCTGACATGCAGAACGTACGACGGGCCCGCGTATCGAGTGAACAGGCCCTGGATCTACTGAAGAACGCCGATACCGCGGAACTAATGTCACTGGCCGACGGTGTCCGCCGCGCGAGACATGGGCTGGGTGTATTCTACGTACACAGCCTCAATCTAAATCCAACGAATGTGTGCGAGAATCAGTGCGGCCTCTGTGCATTCTGGAGCGAAGAGGATTCGGAGAAGGCATACACGCTGAGCCTGGCACAGATCAAGGACCAACTGGAAGCATCGCGACGTTGGCAGTTGACCGATGTGCACATCGTCGGGGGGCTCAACAGGGAGCTGGACCTGGGTTACTATCTCGGGCTCCTCAGGCTAACCAAGGAAGTGCATCCACACGTCGCGGTGCAGGCGCTGACCGCGGTTGAGATTCACTGGCTCACCGAGCGTTCGGGTAGGCCGCTCGAAGAGGTTCTTGCGGCCCTGAAGTCGGCGGGTATGGATGCCATTCCCGGAGGCGGCGCTGAGGTGTTCGCCGATCGCGTGAGGGAGCGCATCTGCCCGAAGAAGATCTCGGCCGAGGCGTGGCTGCACGTCCATCGCGTCGCTCACTCTCTGGGTATTCCGAGCAATGCCACGATGCTCTTCGGGCACATTGAGACACAGGAGGAGATCATCGATCACCTTAGCCGGCTGAGAGACCTTCAGGACGAGACCGGTGGCTTCCTGGCATTCTGCCCGCTTCCTTTCCATGCGGTCGATACCCAGATCGGTTTGGCCCGGGGGCCCGGAGGACACGCCATCACGCGGATCGTGGCGCTGGCCCGGATCTTCCTCGACAACTTCCCGCACATTCGTGTCCTGGCCAATTTTCTCGATCGCAAGCTGCTACAGACGTTGCTCTTCAGCGGGGCCGATGACATCGGGGGAACCAGTATTGACGAGCGGATCGCCCGCTCGGCGGGCGCGCCGGACGATTCCGCCTTTCGTTCGACGGACGAGATGAGCGTCTTCATCGAAGATCTCGACTTCAAGCCTGTGCTGACCAACAGCATCTACAGTGTACGGCCCGAGCCATCGGTGCCGCCCGCTGCCTCCTCTGGAGATTCACGGGCGCGAGAGGCTTTGGAAAAGGCGCGGAGTGGAGAACGGCTCAGCGCCGAAGAGGCGGTCCTGCTCCATGACACAGCGTCGTTTCAGGAATTGGGATGTGTCGCCCACGCCCGGCGCCGGCGCATCGTCGGGGATGAGTATTCCACCTTTATCATTGACCGCAATATCAGCTTCACGAACGTCTGCACGGTGGGCTGCAAGTTCTGCGCGTTTCACAAGAGTCCGCGAGCCGGTGACTCATTCAGCATGTCGATCGACGAGATCGTGGCGCGTGTGGAAGAGGCGACTCAGTTGGGCGCGACTCAGATCATGCTGCAAGGGGGGCTCAACCCCGCCCTGGATTTGTCCTGGTATGAAGCGATGCTCGGGGCCATCAAGGCGCGTGTTCCGAACATCTGGCTACACTCGCTATCGCCGGCCGAGATTCTGTGGCTGGCGCGGCGCAGCGGCTTGACTGTTCGCGAGACGTTGGTTCGCCTGCGCGATGCGGGGCTGGATTCTCTACCCGGCGGCGGTGCGGAGATCCTGGTCGACCGCGTTCGACAAAAAGTCAGTCCGGCGAAGATTACGACGTCCGAATGGCTTGACCTCATGGAGACAACTCACGGCCTGGGGATGAGCACCACGGCGACCATGGTCTACGGTTTGGGCGAAACGACGGCCGAGCGTGTTGAACACCTGCTGCGCATCCGGGACCTTCAGGACCGCACGGGCGGTTTTCGAGCCTTCATCCCCTGGAGCTTTCAGGCGCAGCACACGCAACTTTCCGAGCCCGCCCAGAGCGGCGTGGACTATTTGCGGATGGTGGCCCTGTCGCGTCTGGTTCTGGACAACGTCGCGCACGTTCAGGCCGGATGGGTGACGGAAGGGCCTTATCTGGCACAGATCGCGCTGACGTTCGGCGCCGATGACTTTGGCGGCGTGCTCATGGAAGAAAGCGTGGTCAGCGCGACCGGTCTGACGCATGCCGTGACGGCAGAGCAGGTGATCGCACTGATCGCTGAAACGGGGATGATCGCCGCCCAGCGGAACACCCAGTATGAGATTCTGCGCACGTTCGAGCGGCTAGAGGCGTTGGGGGCGGGATAGCGAATATGTTGGCGGAAGGGACAGCTCTCATTACGGGTGTAACAGGTTCCATCGGCAGTTGGGTGGCGCGGACCCTTCTGGACAGAGGTGGGCGTGTGGTTGCCCTGACCCGGGGGCGGTCCGAGGCAGAAGCCTGGGCGCGAACAGAAAATGCCCTGGCCGTTGTGGGGGCGGGCGCATATCAGGATCGCCTGGCCGCCATCTGCGGCGACGTCTGCGACGATGGCCTCGCCGGGCATCTCGCGGCGAACGGCATTGATCCCTCGCTCGTTGTACACTGCGCCGGTGTGTTGGAGTTCGGGCAAGAGCATGCCGAACTGAACCGTCAGGTCAATGTACAGGGGACGGCGAATATACTTCACGTGGCGGAGGTGTTGAGCGTTCCTTTCTGCCATTTCAGCACGGCCTATATTGCGGGGAAACGCCAGGGCTGCGTGTTTGAGACCGAGAGCGATATCGGCCAGGAGTTCAACAATCCTTACGAGTCTTCCAAGTGCCAGGCGGAATTCCTCATTCAACGATGGGCCGAGCGCACGGGGCTCGATGCCTTCGTGTTCAGGCCCAGCATCGTGGTCGGCGATTCGCGTGAGGGACGGATCGTCAACTTCGACGGCCTCTACAACATCATGCGTCTTCTCGACAGCATCGGCTCGGCGGTCGGGACGAGCGAATTTCGCGTCCTGGGCGATCCCGGCGCGACCAAGAACTTCGTCCCGGCTGATTACGTTGCCGAGACAGCCTGGCACATTCTCAATGCCGGCACGCCGGGGACGTATCACCTGACGAATCCTCACCCGATGCCCCTGGCGCAGCTCCGTGATATCCTCGCCGAGCTATTTGGTGTCCCGGGGGCTCGGTTCGTGGACTCGGACGCATTTTTTACAAAGCCGGCGAGCAAGCTGGAAAAGATGTACCAGAAAGGTGCCTCCGTCTATACTCCCTACTTGGCGAGCGAGCCGGCATTTGACCGAGCGCAGGCAGACGCGGTCCTGCGCGACGCGGAGGCGGCGATCCCCGAGATGGATTCAGCCTTCTTCCGGAGACTGCTCGCCTTTGCCCGCGGTGCCAATTGGGGCAAGACGGGGCGTCCCGCCGCTGCCGTGGATCGAGGTCGCGAGGGGTTCGTCGAGTGCTACTTCACGGACTTCCTCAGAGAGAAGATGCACAAGCAGTTGCTTCCCAATTTGAGGAACCTCTCTGCGACGTGTCATATCGTCGTTGAGGACCTGCCGGAGCAGTCGTGGTCGCTGCGGATCGACCAGGGGCGGTTGGAGCATATTTCGCCGAACGGCAGCGATTGCCAGTGTACGTTTCTGCTGCACAGCGACGTGTTTTCCAAGATCGTCTCCGGGCAGCTGACGCCGCAGCGGGCATTCTTCGAGAAACGGGTTGATATTGAAGGCGACATTGAGACGGGCCTGAAACTGACCACAGTACTGGCGGCATTCTTCCAGAAGTGGCCGTATGGAACGGAAAGGCTTCATGCGCGATAGAGTAACACACGTTCTCGTTCGCCACAGTCGATGGCTGATCATCGTCTGCCTGTGTAGCGTCGCGCTGCCTGCCTATTGGCTGCGAAACGCGCGTGTCGACAACTCCATCGAGGTGTGGATTGGCACGCGAAGTGAGGAATATCGTACGTACAAACGCTTTCTCGACAAGTACGGCAACGAGGAGTTCATCGTGGTCGCGGCCGAGGCGGAGGACCCTCTTTCGGAAGGGGTGCTGGGTTTCCAGGAAGAACTGGCGGAACGGCTGCGGCAGGTTGATGGCGTGGATGGTGTACTGGATGTCAGTAAGGCGGCTTCGCTGTTCGCTCGACGCGCGGAAGACTGGAAGGATCTCCTCCACAAGAACATATTGTTTCGCAACCTGCTGCTGGGCGAGGACGGTCACACCTTCGGGCTGTTTGTCTGGCTTGACCCCATTGAAACGCCTGCAGAAAGGAAGCTGGTCGTCGAGAGAATAGAGTCAGCGGTTGCCAAGACCGCCGTCTGCCAGCAGACGGTCCATCTGGCCGGCACGCCCCTGCTGAACGTCGCCCTCGACCGTGGTTCCCAGAACGCTACGCGCCGGTTCCTGCCCGTGGCCTTGGTCGCTTCGGTGGTGATCCTGGCGATCATGCTAAGGCACGTGTCGGGCGTGGTGGCCGTGATCTGTGCGGTCGGCGTCAGTACGGTCTGGACGATCGGTCTGATGGTCCTGGCGGGCAAGACCTTCAACATGGTAACCGTCACTCTCCCATCGCTGCTGGTTGTCCTGTCGCTGTCCGGCGGCATCCATATCACAGCGCGGTTCCAGTCCATTCTGGCCGGCACAGGCGACCGACGGACGGCACTGGAGGAGGCGTTGGGTGAAGCTCTGCCCCCCGTCCTGCTGTCGAACGTCACGACGGCAACGGGCTTCGGCTCGCTGATGATCTCCGACATGAAACCGGTGGTGGATTTCGGTCAGTTTGCCGCCGTGGGAATGCTGGTCTCGTTCGCTTTCAATGCGCTGGTCGTGCCCGGAGTGCTTTCGTGGCTGCACGCCGAATGTATCACCGTGTCCGCGACGCGTCCGCACTGGACGATAGCGATCGGGCGCGGGGTCGTTGCCAGGAGAGCCCAGGTCCTGGCTGGGGCTCTCGGGGTGGCGGCCGTGTCAATCCTATTGATGACGAAGATTCGGGTTGAATCCAATGTACTGAAGTTCTTCCCGGATGATTCGCTCGTCAGCCGGGACTATCGGTTCATCGCCGACAAGTTGACGGGCTTGTACACCATTGAACTCGACGCATCGGCCGAATCGTCACAGGGCAGTGCGTTGCTCAAGGAAATTGAGCAACTGGGAACGCAACTGCTGGCACGTCCGGAGGTCGCCCAGGTGATCCACTACCGAAATATCGCCACCTGTCTCGACGCGGTTCCTCGTCCTGCGTTTGCGTCGACGGCGCCCGACTCGGAGAATCCTCTGAGGCCGATGCAGCGAAGGTATCTGCACACTGAGGAGGGGCGGCTTTCATCGCGCCTGTCGATTCTCGTGCGCGCGATGGCCAGCACGGATTTTTACGCGCTGACGAATTTCACGGAAAGGCAGGCAGAGCAGATTATTCGGCCACCGGCCAGTTACACACTGACCGGCGTCGTTCCGTTGCTCAACTCGGCGCAGCGTTCCCTGGTCACGACGCAGGTGCGCAGTTTCGCCATCGCCGCCAGCGTCGTGCTGGCACTCATGGGCTTGTTCCTGTGGTCGGTTCGCGCGGTGGCAGCCGCCCTGCTGCCGAATCTGCTGCCGATCTTCTGCTTGTTCGCAGCCATGGCGCTGCTCGGAATCCCTCTGGATGCCGCGACCGTCATGATTGCCGGAGTGGCCATTGGGATCGCGGCCGACGATACAATTCACTTCCTTTCCTGCTTCCGCAGGGAAAAGCAGTCGGGCGCCGATAGCTCGGTGGCGATTCGGCGGACATTTGAGAAGGCCGGCGCGGCCATCACCTTCACATCCGTGGTCGCGGCTGCCGGGTTTGCGATCCTGCTGCTGGCGGAGTTCAAGCCCATACAGTACTTCGGCCTGTTGGCGGGCCTTACCATGATCACAGCCTGGATCGGGGACGTCTTTGTCCTGCCGGCCAGTGTTTCAATGTTGCGATTGTGGGATCGGGAGGAAAGAAAAGCATGAGTGTAGTAGCAACAGAGCTGACTAGAAGACTTGAACGCGTCATCGCCATTCACTTCGATGCGGATCGAGGCGCGCCGTATTGGCTTGAGAGACAGAGCTCGCTGGGGATCGATGCCGTCAAGGACGTTCAAACCATCGAGGACTTGGCGATCCTGGGACCGATGGACGAGAGCGCCTTGTCACAGCGGCCCATCGAGGATTTCATTCCGCGCCGCTTCCACGAACGGCGCGACTACATCCTGGCGGAGACCGCCGGAACCCTGGGCCAGTCCAAGTTTGCTGTCCACCGAGCCGACGAATTCGAGACGGCGTTCGTCACACCCTTTGTCAAGGCTGCCGAGAGGATGAGTTTCCCCAAGGACTGTCACTGGCTCTTTGTCGGCCCCACGGGCCCGCACATCATCGGCAGAGCCGCCCGGCGGTGCGCCGAGGCGTTTGGGGGAGCGGATATCTTTGCGGTGGATTTCGATCCGCGCTGGGCCAAGAAACTGCCGGCCGGAAGCTTCGCGGCGCAGCGCTACCTGCAACACATTGAGACGCAGGCGCTGCACGTGCTGGAAGTCCAGGACGTCGGGGTCATCTTCGCCACGCCGGCCGTGCTGACGGGACTGGCCAGGCAGATGGGCCACGCCCAGCGCGAGGCAGTTCGGGGAATTCATCTGGGTGGGATGTCTGCTTCGGCAGAGTTCATGCAGGAGATGGAAACGCTGTTTCCGAGAGCCGTGATTCTGTCGGGCTACGGCAACACGCTTTTTGGGATGATGCCGCAACTGCATTATGCGCCCGAGACGGGCTTCGACTACTTCGCGTATGGCAACCGTCTGGTCGTCCAGCTTATTGCCTGCTGCGATGCCGGGGAGACGCCGGACGTCGCATCCCGTGTGGAGTATGGGCAGCGGGGTCAGGTGATGGTGCACCGCCTGGATGAGATGCAGTTTCTGGCCAACGTGATCGAGCGCGACACTGCTGTGCGAATCGAGCCCGACGCAAGTGCTCGGGCGGAGAGCTTCCTGCAGGATGGCCTGCGCGATCCTCAGCCGATCGTCAATGCGACACTGAAGCCCGCCATAGGATTGTACTGATGCTCCAGATTGTACAAGAACGGATGACGTTTCGCAGTGGGTCACTTCGCCTCAGCGGCGTGCTCTCGTATCCGGAGCAGGACTTTCCCCAGCATGCCGTCCTGCTGTGTTCGCCTCATCCGCACTTTGCCGGCGACATGGACAACAACGTAGTCCGCGCGGTGGCCGAACGACTCGCCCGCCACAGTGTCGTGCTGCGCTTCGATTATCGCGGCGTCGGCGGAAGTGAAATCGCCTTGGGTCCCGAGATATCGGTTTTCGACTACTGGACGGAAATCGAGGAGACCAGGGACTATGCCGATGCCGTCGAGGACGTCGGGGCGGCTGCCCGGGCACTGGTGTCCGTAACGGAATCGTTCGACGTGGATTTCTGCGTCGTCGGATACTCCTTCGGCGTGGCTACCGGCATGCTCTTCGCACATGAGAACAGCCAGGTACGTAAGATGATGGCTTTGGCGCCGCCGTTGGGCAAGGTCGCGTTCGACTTCTTATCTGATTGCATGAAACCGAGTTTGCATCTGGTCGGGAAGAAGGATTTCCTGTATTCTGACGAGCGGATTGGGGGCTATCGTCGGGCTGTCGGCCCGGCGGCGGAAGTTCTGGTTCTTGACGAGGCAGACCATTTCTTTCGGGGCGATGAGGACATGCTTGCCCGACGAGTCGATGCGTTCATTTGTGGTGCGTAGGACATATGAGATAGGGGAACAGCAGGATGGGTTTTGATAGAAAGCCGGAGATCCTGGCGCCGGCCGGGACGCTGGACGCTATTGAGAAGGTGATCGAGGCCGGTGCAGATGCCGTTTACGTCAGTGGCAAGAGCCTTAACATGAGGCAACACCGCGCCAGCTACAACCTGACGGAATCGGAGATAGGCGAAGCCGTCGAGATCGCTCACGGACATGGCAAGAAGCTGTACTTCACGCTGAACAGCCTGGTCCTCGATTCCCAGATGAAGCTCGTCCGCGAGACGCTGACCATGCTGGGCAGTCTGAATCCGGATGCGATCATCGTTCAGGACCTGGCGGTCGCGTCGTTGGCGCGGGAGATTTGCGTGCAGGTGCCGCTACACGCCAGCACCATGATGAACGTGCACAATGTCGAGACAGCGCTGGCGCTGAAGATGACAGGGTTCTCGCGAATCATTCCCTCGCGTGATATACCCTTGCACGAGATTCGGCGCATTAGCGAGCAGTCGGGTCTGGAGATGGAATGCTTCGTTCACGGCGACATGTGCATCTCGCAGAGTTCGCAGTGCTATCTGAGCGGGATTCTGTTCGGGGACAGTTCGAATTGCGGCCGGTGCATGAAGCCGTGCCGGTGGAACTGGAAGCTGGCCCTTCGACGGGGCAACACCGAGTTGCCCGAGGAAAGGGAGGGCTACCTGCTTGCCCGCAAGGACATGTGTCTTCTGCCCCATGTTCCCGCGCTGGTGCAGAACGATATTGCATCCCTGAAGATCGAGGGCCGGATGCGTACGGCCGAATTCCTGGCCCCCGTCGTCGCCCTTTACCGTCGGGCGATCGACACGTATTTTGCAGACCCCGTCCATTACACGACGAATGCAAAGGACATGCAGACGCTGTTCTCCCAGCGCGTGCGCGAGTTGACCACCGCCCACAGCTTCGGCAATCCGGGAAGCGACGGAGTGGATATCTCGGGCAAACGCGAACCGCGTTTCTTCAGTCACGCCGCACCGGCGCCGATCCTGACGATGGATCGCGATATCGATTCCGATTCGATCCGCAAAGACATCGAACTGATCGTGCACGTCTCGAACCTGGCCGGCGCCGAGGCAGCGCTGGAAACCGGTGCTGATGCGATCTACTTTTGCGGCGACGGCTTCCATTTACATGGTGGTGTCATCCCCATGTCCTCCCTGGCAGACTTCGCTCGCAGAGCGGCTGGGAATGGCACGCGCCTGGGTGCGATGATGCCCCACATCTGCGATGAGCGCGACATGGACGAATGGCGGCAGCGACTGCCCCGACTGACTGCGTTGAACAACGTGACGATCGGCGTGTCCAATCTGGGCGGGCTGCAATTGGCGCGGGACCATCGCTACCGCGATATTCTCGCTGACTATCCCCTGAATGTGACCAACTCGGTAGCCGCCGATGAACTGTCGACATTGGGGGCGAGCCGTATCACTGCTTCCGTCGAACTGACATTCGAGCAACTGGCGGAATTTGCCAGGGGGGCGCGGATGCCGATTGAGGTCATCGCTCAGGGGCCGGTCTGCGGTATGCTCCTGGAGCACTGTGTGCTGGCCAGCGCGGCCGGCGAGAATCCCCAGGATCTGTGTTCGATGCGTTGTCGGCAAGGTGCCTATGCCCTGGAGGACACAGGTGGACAGAGCCATCCGCTGGAGTGCGACCGCCGGTGCCGGAACCATGTGTTCACATCCTCCGACGTCTGTGTACTACCCAACTTCGCACGGATGCTCGCGCTCGGCATTTCCGGCCTGCGCATCGAGGGCCAGTTGGATTCAGCCGAGACGGTCCGCACGGTGACCGGTATTTACCGAAACGCCATCGACCGTCTCAAAGCCGGCCAGACCATCGAGGTTGCCGAGGCCCTAACGAAGATCACCGATGCCACGAAGCGCCCGCTCAGCGACGGGCCGTTCGATTTCCGCGCAGTCAGTCAGACCAGCAAGGAGGAGAGACTTGCCCGAACGTAAACCCATAGGACCGGACGCCATCCTGGTAAAGAAACGGCGCTATCTGATTCCCTGCACGTACCATTTCTACAAGGACGCCCCACAGATCGTGCGCGGGCAAGGTGTGTACGTCCACGATTCGCAGGGCAAGCGCTACATGGATCTCTACTCCGGCGTGAGCGTTCACGCGCTGGGCCATTGCTATCCGGAGCTCGTGGAGGCCATCTGCAAACAGGTCGAGACGTTGCAGCATACGACGACGATCTATCTGACTGAGCCTATTGTGAATCTTGCCGAGGCCCTGGCGGGCGTGCTGCCGGGAGAAGTTTGTCGAACGTTCTTCTGTAGCAGCGGTAGCGAGGCCAACGAAGGAGCCGCGCTGCTCGCGACGCTTCACACGGGACGAGACGAGTTTCTCGCCTTTCAGCACGGTCTGCACGGCCGCACCAAGCTCGGCATGAGCCTTACCGGGCTGGCCTTCTGGCGTACCGACCCGCACCCGGTCGGTGGCATCACCCACGTTCCTCCGCCTGATTGTCCTCACTGTCCGTTCGGACAGACCTACGGAGATTGTCGGTTCCAGTGTGTCAGTGCGGTGGAGACCGCCATCACGACGGCCACGAGCGGCAAGCCGGCCGCGATGTTCGTCGAGCCCATCCAGGGCAACGGCGGAATCACCGTTCCGCCGCCGGAGTATTTTCCCAAACTGCGCGAGCTGTTGGACAGACACGAGATGCTGCTGATCGCCGACGAAGTCCAGACCGGTTTCGGACGGACGGGCAAGCTGTTCGCCATGAATCACTGGAACATCGTGCCCGATATCGTGACGGGGGGTAAGGCCCTTGGTGGCGGGACGCCCATCGGGTTCTTCTCAACGACCGACGATATCGCTGCCTCCTACACGAGACCCGGAGCCTCGACCTTCGGCGGAAACCCCGTAACGGCCCAGGCCGGCCTCAAATTCCTGGAGATCCTCCGGCGGGATTCCCTCGCCGAACGCAGCGCCACGCTGGGACACCAACTTCAGAATAGACTCAAGGAACTGATGCAAAAGCACGATGTAATAACGGACGTTCGCGGTCTCGGCCTGATGGTCGGGGTCGAGATCACGGGGGGAAGTTCCCTTTCGCCCGCCGAGTGTACCGACCGCATTCTCGAACGCATGAAAAACGCCGGATATCTGCTGGGCAAGACGGGGCCCGGTCGCAATGTTCTGACATGGATGCCGCCACTTACCAGCGAATCGGAAGAACTTCTGGAGGCCGCGGCCGCTTTTGAAAATGTGCTCCAGACTCTGTGATTCAGAAAGACGGCCGACCCGCTGGCTCGTCGCGGCCGCGACAGCCTTGACGGCGTGCCTTTTGAGCTGCGCTTCCTTCGAGCACCTTACCCAGGTCAGCAACACGTTCCCGCCGGCCAAAGAGTGCGGCAAATGCCACATCGACATCTACCAGGAATGGTCGCAATCCGACCACGCCGGTGCCTACGCCAACCCTCATTTCCAGACAGCGACCAATGGCTATGCCTTTGACGACTGCCTGAGTTGCCACGCACCCGAACCGATGCTGACAGTGCATACTCCGGCTGTTCGCTCGGGCAAGCGCGACGAAGGAGTCACGTGTGTGGCTTGCCACCTCGAAGACGGTGAACTTTGTGGTCCTCTGGAGGCGACCGGAAAAGTCCAGCCGCATCCCATTGGCGTCCGGCCTGAGGTCTATCGCGATGTCGGAGTCTGTGGCAGATGCCATGAAGGCACCTTGCGGCAATGGAGTGCTGCCGATGGCGAGAGGCGGACTTGTCAGCAATGCCACATGCCTGACGTCGTCCGGAAGATGACGCAGTCCTCCGGCGGCTTCTCGAATGTCATTGTCGCCATGGAACACGAGACCCCGCAGCGTCGCCACGTCTTTGCCATTCCACAGGCCGAGGCGCTTGATGAGATGTTCGCCGTTGAGATCAAGCGCGCCGAGAAGGACGTGGAAGTCGCTCTGCACAACCGCTTACCTCACAGTCTCCCCACCGGTGATTATGGTTTTCGCATCCTGATCCTCGAACTGCTGGCGACGGACAATCAGGGCACTGAGCACTCGTTGACGCGGGTCGAGCTGGTGCCGGAAATGAAGACACACATTCCAGCCTTCGGGACATGGCGCGGTATGGTCACCGTGCCGGCTGACAGCGTATCGCTGCGCATTCGCCTGCGCCGCCAGAGCTATCACGATCAGCCGGCGCTGGATCTGTTGGATCGAAACATGGAATTGGGGGCGCACGATGCTGGCAAATGACGACAGACGACCGTTTTGCGTTCCCTCGGCCATCATGATCCTGGGCCTACTGGCTATGGGCGCGCTCGCGGCGTGTTTCGTCTGGGCCTGGGATTACTACCTCCTGCCTCAATCCCAGCGACCGCTTCACACGGATTTTGAGATCCTGCGGCCCGGCGGTCGCGCCGGACTGCTCTGGGGTCTGATCGGCGCAGCCCTGATTCTGTTTAACCTGGGCTACCTGCTCCGTCGCCACCTGATCGGATGGCACTGGCTCGGCTCGCTGCGCCTCTGGCTGAGCTTCCATATGATGACCGGCGTAGTTGCGGCGCTGGCCGGCATCCTGCACTCGACCCTGACCGTCTCCAGCCCCCTGGCCGCGCTGGCCTTCTGGTGTCTGCAACTGACAACGGTAACCGGATTGTCCGGCATCATCATCTACATGCGCCTGTCGCTTTCGTTGGAAGAATACCAGGTCCAAGGCCACGAGCCCTCTCCCTCCGCCAAACGCCTGCTGCAGACGTGGCGATTTCTCCATCGCTGGCTGGCGATCCTCCTGTTGGCCGCACTTCTGTTACATATCGTCGTGGCCGTGCGATTCGGCGACCTCTGGATCCTGGGGGGGCGATCCTGATGTTGCTCAATCCCAAGACACCGCTGGCCTTCGGCATCATCGCCATCGCCGCTCTGGCGGGGTATTTGTTTGTATACCACCCGCTGCCCAACGCGCTGAGTCGCGCTCACGCCCAGATCATCCCGGGCACCGACATCCATTCCTGCGATCAGTGCCACGCCGATAGAGGACTGACCGCCGGCTGCCTCGTATGCCACAAAGAGATAGCTGGCCAGCTCGACACCGAGCAGGGATACCATGCCTTTTTGGCTGGGGGCGAGCCGCTTCGCTGCGGTACATGTCATCGGGAACACCGTGGTCAAGCATTTTCGCTGGTCAGCGTCTTGTCCTGGCCCGACGGCGATCCGAACACGTTCGACCATCCCCACTGTGACTACAAACTGACAGGGCGCCACGATCAACTGGCCTGCTCGGAGTGTCATGAAGCCAAGCGAACAGAGCACTTCGCACTGCCCGATTTCCCCCGGCATCCGCGACCTTCGACGTTCCTGGGCCTGACGCAGGATTGCCTGGCATGCCATGTGGACGTACACCTCTGGCCGTCGGAGAAGGCGTGTCTGGACTGTCACGGCCAAACCACCTTTGACCCGGCCTCGGCATTTCGGCATGACGATGTCTTCGCGCTGGAGGGTACCCATGCGGAAACCGATTGCGTTCGCTGCCATCCGAGTCCAGAAGGCAAGCGTGCGGAAGCAGCCGCCACGGCCAGGACACCTGGCTCCCTGCCTTTCCACAAAGTCACGGGCAAGACCTGCGAAGAATGCCATCCCACGCCTCATCACACGACCTGGGAGGCCGGCTGTGAACACTGCCATCTGGGACACGATGCCCAATGGCATGCGGGAACGCGAGGTATGAACGTAACGTCGCACGAACCGACGGGCTTCGCCCTGACCGGTGGCCACGTAGCCGTCTCCTGCGCGGAATGCCATCCGCAGGATCAGGAGTATGCCCAGCGCTATCCTGATCCGAAGGCAGCTGGTTATCAACGACACCTGGATACCTGTCAGGGATGCCATGAGGATGTCCACCTGGGCAAGCTGGATACGGGTTGTACCACCTGCCACCAGACGAGCGGTTGGAAGGACGGACACCTGTTATTTGACCACGATCGTGACACGGCCTTCGCGCTGGACGCGGTGCACCGGGGACTTGCCTGCCAGGAATGTCATGCGGCTGACGACTTGACCTATCGTGCCGAAGGCACCGAGTGTGCGGCTTGCCACAAGGTCCAGGCTGAGGCCCTGCGCGGAAGGTCGCGCCGGCTCCAGATCGAGCCCGACCCGCACTTCGGGCGCGTCGCATGTATCGATTGCCATGACATGAGTGTTCCCAGGCAAACCATGGCCAGCCACGCCCGCCGCTGTGCCGACTGCCACAACGATCAGTATGCCCAATTGGCCTATCAGTGGGCGGAGGCATTGCAGCAACACCAGGTCACAGTCGAGCGCCTCGCGCAACGATTGGACGCGGCCTCGGCCAACGAGATTCGCGCCGATCTGGATGGGGCCGTGGATTGTGGCTTCCATCATCTGCACCTGACGAGACAACTCTATGATCGTCTCTTAGAGACGTTGCCGGCCCAGGAGAGCGCAGGACCGCAACCGCAGAAGGAGGCCCCCTAGTTGGACTGGACGCTGATCATCGTGGTCTGCGGTGTCTTCCTGGGACTGCTGCTGTTCCTGGGGCTATGGGAGTTCGCCGCACGACACGCCCACAACCGACGCTGGCTTGAGGAAGTCGGCGAAGCCAGGAGAATCGGCACGCACGAACCCCTCACTCAGCATCCCCACATCGATCCGCATCGGTGCATTGGCTGTGGCAATTGTGCGCGGGTCTGCCCGGAAGGTGTACTGGCCATCATTCACGGAACCGCGCGTCTGGTTCATGCGTCCCGATGTGTAGGACACGCCTACTGCGAGCAAGTCTGCCCGGTCGGTGCGATCATTGTGGGCTTGGGGGATATCCTATCGCGGGCCGATGTTCCAATCCTCAGCGACGAACTGGAAAGCTCGATACCGGGCGTCTTTATCGTGGGCGAACTAGGGGGTATGGCCCTGATCCGTCACGGGATCAACCAGGGCGTTCGTGCGGTTGATGAAATCGCACGCCGCCTGCAAAGCAGCCGGCCTCGGCACGAGGCCCCAAGGGTGGTGGATATATTGGTTGTCGGAAGCGGGCCGGCCGGGATCGCCGCTACACTGCGCGCCCGACAACTCGGACTCAGCTTCGTCACCATTGACCGAAACGGCCTGGGCGGCGCCGTGCGGAAGTACCCGCACAACAAGGTGACGATGACACAGCCGGTCGATGTGCCACTGCACGGGCGCCTGCGGCGTACGAAGTACCGCAAGGAGCAACTTCTACAAATGTGGGAAGAGCTTTTCACCCGGCTCGGTATCACCGTACGGCACGGCGAGGAATGGACCGATGTCCGTCCCCTGCCTGACGGTACTCTCGAATCGACAACGTCCAAAGAGACGATTCTGTCCCGTTTCGTGATTCTCGCCATGGGGCGACGCAGCACGCCCCGGCGGCTAAGCGTCCCCGGAGAGGAACTACCCCACGTCTTCTATCATCTCGACGATCCCGCCGCCTACGCGAACCAGCCGCTGCTCGTCGTCGGCGGTGGCGACAGCGCCGTCGAAGCGGCCGTTGCCCTGGCTCGGATGCCGGGCAACCGCGTCACCCTCTCCTATCGGCGCTCGGAATTCTTCAGGGCACGACGCAAGAACATGGAGGCTCTGGACCAGGTGCGCCGCAAGGGACAAGTGGACGTGGTCTTCAACTCGGACGTCAAACGCATCGACCGCGATCACGTCGTCTTGACCGTGCGAGAAGATCAGGGCCGGATCCAGAAACAGGTGCCCGCAACCGCCGTGTTCGTACTGATCGGTGGGCTGGCGCCGTACAAGCCCCTACGCCAGATTGGCATCCGCTTCGGTACCTCCTCTGACCCCGAATGATCGTCACACCCTCCGCCGGCCCACGGGTCAATGATTTTGCGCTCGATCGTCGCTAACCAACGCTTGATCTCACGAATCCCCAATGCGCTCTCGTCAACAATGTACTGGCACGAGCTCCCGACACCGCGAAACGAACTTCCAACCCATTGCCCCCGACACCCAAGCCCGCCCCCAATGGCCACCGAACGCCCCGGCGACGGGCGGAGCGCGTCCCCGTAGACGGTTCGGAAATGATGCGGTTTCTGAAGCGAATCCTCATCGCCTAATGGGGTGAGTGCGCCATCTGAACTCCACACCACGCCCATGTCGTGTGGGCAAGACCATCTCCCGTAGCTCTGCATCTCAGTCGGGACTCTCTCGGAGCGTTGGTAGGTTGCGAATGAGCCATCCCGCGAAAGCTGGTCAGGCGTTGTCGATTCGAAGAGGCAGATTACATGAACCCGTGAATTGCACCAGAACTTGCACCAGAAAGGTATGGTTTGGCCTGCGGTGCCGTCTCGGTTACTCACGGCCAGCTTCATAACTTCCTATTCCTCAGTCACTAATCGTTTCTTCGCAAGCACTTACAGAACGGTCGGATGGACTGACAATCCGTGTGTCGGCGGTTCAAATCCGCCCCTGCCCATTGTTGGGTGTTTTGAAGGCAAGCAGTTGGGGCTGCTTGCCTCGCTGCATTTCTGGGGATGTCAGTCGGTGGTTCCATTTGGATCGATCTCCGACATGGGCACGTGGTGGTCGGCTGGCGGGGGCAGGCGTTTGGCGGGGCGGGCCGCGAGATTGGGTTTGTTTGGGTTTGTTTGTGACCCGGGTCTGCGGGCCGGTTTTCGCGGTAAAACATTGCAGGTAATAGACTTATAGTGAAATGGGGGTCTGGCAAATTGGGTTTGTTTGGCGCGAATGATGACAGCGCAGGCGGGCAGGTAGATCCGTTCGACTTCGCTGCGCTCCGCTCAGGACGGCTACGCCGATTGGGTTTGTT
>Ga0272442_10000891_pt1 | contig 46680 bp, 51 predicted proteins | sample SSMForm2O_FD_200262 | JGI IMG/M metagenome (GOLD analysis project Ga0272442, IMG submission 200262) | Marine sediment archaeal communities from Little Sippewissett salt marsh, Falmouth, MA, United States - SSM-Form-2O | ecosystem: Environmental > Aquatic > Marine > Wetlands > Sediment ...
CGGTCTGGAGCATCTCGCAGTAATCGCCGAAAAACTCCACGGTTGTTCTTTCGTCGTCAACCCAGTTCCAACCGTTCTGGTTGTTCGGATCCATGGGACACACATCACCATCAAAATAAAAGTTTACCTTGTCCAGATCCACTTCCTCTTCGTGCTCGGCGATCTCGAAACGACACGAAGCTATATCACCCGCTATCTGTTCAAAGGCATCCTGCAGCTGGGTTTCATTGTCCGCCTGCAGATAGGTCGCTATGGATGTTCCACCGTTCTGGGCGATGGCATTCAGTTCATCCGCACTGACACCGCTTCCGAATCCTATCGCGAAGGATCTGATGTCTAAATTGTTCACGAGTTCGGTGGTCGTTGCCCTGAGCTGCTGGACAATGTTGAAGCCGCTGTAGCAGGTGTCCGATCCATCGGAGACAACAACGATATAGCCGCTTGTGTTATCTCCATGCAGTCCGGCGCTTGTGGAATTGGCCTGTGTTGCGTAGTACTTCAATCCTGCCAGAAGAGGGGTCGCTCCGTTCGGATCGTAATTGTTGTTGAGATAATTTATTATGTTCTGCGCATTGGCATCCGCTATGGGCACGGGCGGAGCGGCATTTGTTCCACAACCGGAATTGAGGAATCCTCCCGATCCATCAGGGAAGATATCAAGGCCGAATTCCTTGTCTTCGTTTATGGTGTCATTGACCATGAGGGTGATTGCCGAGACGGCCTGCTCCTCTTTTGTGTTACCGCCGACATTATCCAGCATGCTGCCCGAGTTATCCAGAAGTATCATGACTCTGGCCTTTTTGAACTCAATATTGAAATCCTGCTCGTCGCAGATGTCATCGTCACCGTCGGAATCTGAATCGGAATCAGAGTCGGAATCCGTATCTGAGTCGACATCTGAATCGGAATCCGTGTCCGAATCTCCCGAAGGAGGCTTGTTACCGCCGCCTGACTCATCGTCCGAGTCCGTGTATGTAGCAGCCCCGTCATCGCCCTCGCAGGCCGATAACAGCCATAAACCCGCAAAAGACAGGGGCATTAATAGAACGATGGTAAATCTACTCATTTTTTCGCCTCCTTTATATCAAGACCCTTATAAAACGAAACAGTCAGGCAGGGAGTATAAAATATTGAATAGGTGAATAAAAGGGAAAAATAATTGTTTAATTTTCACCGCAAAGAAGGCGATCAAGTACAATCGCGGCTGCACAGCGTACGGAAAGATGATTCCATTTTTGCGGACTGCCGACGGCCTCAAGCACTGCATCGGCCTTTTCCATGATTTCTCCGGACAGACCGTAACCTGTACCGAATACGACAAGTACAGGCCTTTCAGCGGCTTCCAGCCGCTTTCTGGCTTCGGTAAAGCTTATGGCGTTGTCGGTAAGCCTGGCGCACGTGGCCCATACGAGGGGGCTCAGTCCTCCGGATTCGTCCCTTATCAGTGATTTTGCCGACTCAAGATCGGCCGCTGTTCTTACAAGACTCAGGGCTTCACCCCGGTTGGGCGTTCTTTTCGCTCCTGACCCGCTGATCCAGTGTCTTGCGATCTGCACCACGAGACGTCGCTGAACATCCAGTGGAGCGACAACATAATAACCCCTGACTTCGTATGTCCTGCATGCCCTTGCAATGTCATGCACGTCCAGGTTGGTAACGGAAGTAGAAACGATCCGGCCATCCCTGTCCAGAACCGGATAATGAACCAGCGCGCAGTATACGGGGGCGGTGTTCACGCTTTGTCCTCATCCAGGAGTCTGCGATCTTCCTCCGTCAACTCGACGTCTTCAAAAAGGTCCGGTCGTTTTTCAAGCGTTCGCTTCAGGGACTCGATCCTTCTCCACTTTCTGATTTCTTCGTGATTTCCTGACAGAAGCACGGAAGGGACAGTTTGCCCCCTGAGAACTTCGGGTCTGGTGTACTGTGGATATTCGAGCAGGCCGCAGCTGATGGATTCTTCCGACAGAGACTGTGAATTTCCCATCACGCCGGGAATCATCCGGGCCGTGGTTTCGATCACGGCCATGGCTGCAACTTCCCCCCCTGCAAGAACGAAATCACCGATTGATATTTCTTCATCAAAAGAGTCTCTTACACGCTCATCAATACCCTCGTATCTACCGCACATAAGAGTAATCGTTTCACAGGACGCGAGTCGTACAGCGTTCTTCTGACCGAATACTTTTCCCTGGGGGCTGAGGAGTATTTTAGTGCCCTCGGCCGCATCATCCATTGCTGAAAGCAGAGGTTCTCCCTGCATCACCATTCCCGGACCACCGCCGTAGGGAGCATCATCCACGGTTCTGTGTTTATCGAGGGCATAATCGCGGATGTTTACGATATTGAAAGAGATGATACCGTTTTCAACTGCTTTGCCGATGAGCGAACTGCGTGTAAATCCATCAAAGATCCCGGGAAAGAGCGTCAGTATCACAAATTTCAATATCAGTTCTCCTTCTGAATTCCCGCAAGCTTCCTGTGGAAATCTGCAAGAATCATTCGTCCGCTGTCCAGATCAACAGCAATAATGAAATCTTCAACAAAGGGGACATCGATGTTTCCAGAAGGCGTTTCGATTACGAGCACCTCATGGGCGCCGGTATAGTATGATTCTTTTACTACTCCCACCCGTTCCTGCCCGTCATCATATACATCGAGTCCAATAAGATCCTGCACGTAATATTCATCTTCGCCCGGTTCGGGCAGGCGCTTTCTTGAAATAACGATGTCATATCCTTTGAGCGCGAGCGCGCCATCCCTGTCCCGTGGTCCATCCAGCATGACGAGCCAGCTGTTCTGATGACGCCGGATACGCTTCAATAAATATTTATGGATTTCTCCTTCCGGTTCTTTCAGGCAGATTTCCGAACCTTCGGTGACAGAGGAAGGAATATCGTGGAAAAAATGTACCTTGATTTCACCCCTTATGCCGTGAGCCGAGCTGACACGCCCCAGGGTTATTAAGTCATCCTGCATTTTTCAAGGGGACCTTTATTCCCCCCCCGATGCTGCGGGCGCTATTCGATGATGTCCAGTACCGCCCGTTTTCTCAGCTTTGTAGAAGCAGCACTCAGTATGGTACGCATGGCGCGGGCTGTGCGTCCCTGTTTGCCGATGACCTTGCCGAGATCCTCTTTCGCGACTCTCAGCTCGATAACCGAAGACTGCTCGCCCTCAACCTCTCTAACTTCTACTTCGTCGGGATTGTCAACAAGGGCCTTTGCAATGTAAGCGATCAGTTCTTTCATCTGCATGATGTACCTCCACTTGGCATATTGAGAATGGTTCCCTTCAGCATGAGCATTCAAACCATCCAGACATTTCTGTCTATTCCTCCCAGACCAGTAAACGTGTTATTCTCTCCGTAAATTCCAGTGAAAAAATCTAAGCCCCGGTGGAAGCAAGCTTTGCAAGCTTGGATATGGTATCGGTCGGTTTTGCACCCTTGCCGATCCAGTACTCAAATCTGTCCTGCTTTATCTCGATCTCGGGTGGTTCCGTACAGGGATTATAAGTGCCGATTAGTTCCTTGAACCTGCCGTCCCGGGGAGATCTGATATCAGCCACAACAATTCTATAGAATGGCCTCTTTTTTGCACCAGCTCGTGAAAGTCGTATCTTCATCGCCATAGTAATTCGTCCTCCAGTTCCAGTATGTATGTTCCCGGGTCTTCATGAGACCCTTCCTTCGTGGGAAATTATATCCCTTTATTGCGCTGGACAATAGTAAAAAAAATTTTTCCTGCAGATCTGGCCTTTTAGCCCTGCTCCATTATAATAATATTTATCAGCTGTATTGGCTATTGAAATATATTGCTTTTTTACAGTCTGATTGACAATGAACAAAATGAAAAGCAAGATATCAGAAATTTGTTAAATAAAGGGATGATGATATTATTTTTCAGTAATATAAGGTAGATATGCAGAAACTCGCATTAAGATTCATATCCGGCAAGTACAAGGGTGGAGAATTCCCCCTGGAAGACGGCAAGGAAATCATCGTTGGCCGCAGTTCAAATATAGATATGGTTCTTGTGGAGGATATGGTATCCAGACACCACGCTAAAATTGTACAGCGGGGCAGCGAGGTGCACGTTGAGGATCAGGGAAGTACGAACGGAAGCTTCGTAAACGGGGAAAAAATAAAAAGCGCCATCATGAAGGTGGGTGACAGGCTCCTTGTCGGCACGTCCATAATGAAGCTCATTGTCATGTACGATGACGACGGCGAGGACATGTCCACGACCACGAGGAAAAGTCCCGCAGTCCGGCAGCCATCGTACCAGTCAGCGGAAAAACTGACATCAAATCGATCGATAGCGGGCGTTATCGAAGAAGTCCCTCTTACCGATCTGATCCAGCTGTTCAGCACAGGCAGGAAAACGGGAACGCTCAGCATAAAGACAACGAGTGCGCATGGAAAGGTTCATCTGAAAGAGGGTACGATTTACTTTGCAGCAATTGACGAAGATTTCAGCATTCCTCCGATTGTGGCGTTTTACAGGATGCTGGGCTGGGAACACGGGGAATTTGAATTCATGCCACCGGAGGAGAAGGATTTTCCCTCGGAGATCGAACAGCCGACAGAGCATCTGCTTATGGACGGCCTCAGGATTCTCGATGAATACAGGCGATTGAAAGAGAAACTTCCGGATAAGAAATCGAGACTGGTTCTGGCCACCCCGCTGAAGCCCAGACTGGCCGATCTGAAACCCGAGGAGCTGGATTTTCTCCAGATAGTTCATAACCACGAACGCGTTGAAACCGTTTTCAACAAGAGTCCGGTTAACGATTTTGAGACTGCCAATTTCGTTCTGGGACTTGTCGAGCGGGAGTATCTGCAGGTTCTGTAGATTGCTCAATGAACGAAGAATCACAAATCAGTAATTCAATAACGCCTCCGAATCCGGCGATATCGGTCATAACTACAGTTTACAATGAAGTGCACACCATTGATCCACTCGTGCAGAGACTGCACGGTGCGCTCGAGGGGAGGGACTATGAACTGATCCTGGTGGATGACGGATCGAATGATGGATCACTGGAGAAAATAAGGGATCTGTCAGTAAAAGACAGCAGGGTCAGATATGTATTCCTGACCAGGAACTTCGGCAAGACATCTGCGCTTTCTGCTGGCTTCCTTGCTGTAAGGGGAGACATCGTTGTAACCATCGATGCCGATCTGCAGGACATCCCCGAAGAAATACCCCAGCTAATCAGACAGCTCGATGAGGCGAATCTGGACCTCGTCGTCGGCTGGAAATATCCACGAAGGGACAGCCTTTTCAAACGCATCGTTTCCAGGATTTTCAACCTCATGGTCAGGTTTTCCGGCGGCCCGCCCCTTCATGACTCGAACTGCGGGCTCAAAGCGATGAGATCAGGAGTCGTGAAATCCATAAAAATGTACGGTGAGCTGCACCGCTTCATCCCTCTTCTCGCACTTAGAAAGGGTTTCAGAGTGGGTGAGATGAGAGTGTCCCATGAACCCAGGGCGCACGGCCGGTCCAAGTTCGGGCTCGAACGCTACATAAGGGCCCTGTTCGACCTGATATCTCTTGCATTTCTAACCCGTTACAGCAGGAGGCCTCTTCATCTGATAGGCGGTCTCGGCGTCATTCTAATCCTGGCGGGACTGGGTGTTCTGGGATACCTGTCATGGGGCTGGATTCACGGCGAATACATACAGGGACGCCCCATGTTCTTCATCGGCATACTCTTTCTCATCATGGGCGGACAGACCCTTACCATAGGACTCGTTATGGAGATGGTGACATTCTACAATCATGTACCGGGAGAAGACTTTGCAATCCGTGAAAGAGGAGGCAGAGGTCTTGGCGCCGGGGAAAAAGTGCAAGATTGAAAAGCCATCGTCTTTTCATATCCAGGATACCCGGTTACATAATTTCAAGACGCAGACGCAGCGTGCCGCCGCCTCCGGTGAATCTTACTTTTTCAGTTACTCAGAAATGCAACTCAAAATGCGCCACATGCGGCATCGGAGAGCACGGGATCACGAGCGGCGGTGACCTGGATATTTCAGAAATAGAAAGTTTTCTGTCAACCGCTGGAGATGTGACCTTCTTCAACATATCCGGCGGTGAGCCTTTCCTGCGCCGGGACCTTCCCGACATATGCGCACTGGCGGCGCGTCTGCTGCATCCCGACGTAATACATATTCCCACGAATGCGATCCTGACCGACAGGATACTGTCCGATACTGAAGAAATATGCAGGCGCGTTTTCCCGGTAAAGGTGACCATAAAGCCTTCCATGGACGGAGTGGGTGCGCTTCACGATGAGATAAGGGGTGTTAAGGGCAATTTCGAAAAACTCATCAGGACATACAGGGCCCTCATCAGTCTGGGACAGCGCGTGAGCAATCTGGAGACAGGTCTCGGTACCGTAGTCTCCAGATTCAACGTTGACAGGTTTTCCGAGATACTCGACCTGGTCAGGGAACTGTCTCCGGATTCCTACATAACCGAAGTGGCTGAGGAAAGGGCCGAAATGACCAATCTCGGCTCAGGCATCACGCCCACTGCACAGCAGTATGCTGATATTCTCGGGCAGCTTCGTTGTTACACGCTCGAGCGGCAGGCGGACGCGCGCGGCGTGGCCAGGCTGACCCTGGCATTTCGTGCGGTTTACTACGACCTTACATACAAATGGTTGCAGACGGGAGACTGGCCGCTGCCCTGCTGGGCGGGCACGACGCATGCACACGTGGCTCCCGACGGAGAAGTATGGGCGTGCTGCGTGCTCGGAGGCACCCGTGCAATGGGACATCTCAGGGATACGGACATGGATTTCGGCCGCGTATGGTCATCCGGTACTGCTATGGAGGTTCGTGAATACGTAAGACAGGGCGTGTGTTCATGTCCGCTGGCCAATCAATCATACGCAAACATGGTTCTTTCCCCGCCGGCCGCTGCCAGAACGGCCGGCCATATGCTCCGGGGTACCGTCGCCCGGATCATGAACAGGGGCGATTGATGAAGATTGCCATCCTTGGTCTTGCCTATCCGTTCAGAGGGGGAATAGCACATTACACGGCTTCACTTGCCGGTGTGTTGAAAAAGAAACACGATGTCAGGATTTACTCTCTTGCAAAACAGTATCCGGACCTGCTTTTTCCAGGCCGCACACAGTACGATGAAAGCGAAAATCCTTACCGGCATCCGGCCGAAAGCGTTCTTGAGCCTTTGAATCCTGTTTCATGGAAACGCACGGCCGACAGGATAACAGGCTACGGGGCCGACTGCATCATCATGCAGCACTGGAATCCTTTTTTTGCCCCGTGTTACGCTGCCGTCGGTTTTCTTGCAGGCCGCAGGAATATTTCTTGTGCCGCAGAGATGCATAATGTGCTCCCGCACGAACCCACACCCCTGGACAGAATTCTTCTCAGGCCGCTGCTCAGGATCTCGCGTGGATTCATGGTGCATTCACGCTCCGATGCATCGCTGTTGAGTACTCTTGCCGGAGGCAGAAAGGTCATAACGGGGTTCCATCCGCGCTACGATCATTTCGCTCGCATGTCCGCTTCCCTTGGCAGGTCCCGGGCGAGGGAGAAACTCGGCATAGAACCGGATAAAAAGCTTGTTCTGTATTTCGGCCTTGTACGCGCGTACAAGGGACTTGAGGATCTTATTGCGGCCCTTCCCCTTGTCCCGGTTGATGATGGCTTCCGTGTAATTATTGCGGGAGAATTCTATGAAGACGAGAAGCTCTATCAGCGGCAGATGGCCGAATCAGGCGTTCAGAATCTGATCAGAGTCGAGAACAGGTATATTCCTGACGAGGAGGTGGCCGATTACTTCAGGGCCAGCGACGTTGTCGTGCTGCCGTATCGAAGCGCGACGCAGAGTGGAATCGTGCAGATCGCGTCCGCCCTCGGAAGACCCGTGATCGTTACGCGCGTTGGCGGCCTGCCTGAAGTGGTTGATCACGGCAGAACGGGTCTCGTTGTCCGACCGAACGATCCTGCGGCCATTGCAGGCGCGATCCGCGACTTTTTCGAGCAGAATATGGGTCCGAAAATGGAACAGAATCTGCGTAATAACGGGCAAACTTTCACATGGGATGAGCTTGCAAACCTGTGGGAAAAACTGCTTGAGGATATCGTGAACGGCTGACTGTCGCTCAAAGCCGTACATAATTGATCAGGGAAAGCTCAAAAACCTGCCTGTGAAGTCAGCATCGTAACCACACCCCACCTCAGGCCTCTTGCAGAAATCCTGACAGCAGCTTCGGATGGAAATCTTCTGACAATGCCCGATATTATTCCTGCGCCCGCTCCCATGACGGGTGCCCTGTCAGCCGAAACGCCCAGTCTGATCCTTCCTTCATCGTCCGTATCAGCAAGACGGTGATTCCATTCGGACAGCTTTTTTCTGCTTATGTACATGCCGTGGATCTGATCAAGCCCGTCCGGCAGTGGGCGGCCTGATTCAAGGCCGCCGAGTACGGCTGCGGTACCCCCGCATAATACAATCTGAAAGTTCTCATCATGCCTGTTCCAGGGCCCGTCCACGCCGTCCAGGACAGCTTCTACGCGTGAGCTGATCCAGGAGGATGGAGTTCCCGCTTCAATGCGTCTTTTTTTTACTTCTTCGGCTACAGAAGCGCAGCCGGTGTCGATGCTGACAATTCTTTTTTCTCCGTGATCTTCCCAGACAATTTCCGTGCTCCTGCCGCCCGTGTCCACCACGGCAGGGTTTTCAAGCCCCTTGATTCCGCTGCATGCGCCTTCGGCGGACGCAAGCCCCTCTTCCCGGGCCGGGATTATGTCCACATCCATTCTGAACTCGTCCCTTATCGGGTCCGTAATCATTGAGGCGTTTTCAGCCTGCCTGAGCGCGGCCGTTCCCACGATGCGCATGCGGGGTTTGCAACTGTCCGCCGTCCTTATCAGGTCCCGTGCAGAATTAAGGGTTCTGGCTATGGCATCATCATTTAACTTCCGTGTTTCCGACAGGCCTTCTCCCAGATGCGTAACAATTATTTCCTCGTGAAGACGCTTTATCATACCCTGTTCCCGGAGGACAACGAGGAGGCCTGTTGAATATGACCCTATGTCAAGGCAGGCGGCTGTATGATTGTGCATTTAAAAACTGAAACTGGCCGGGTTTATCAATTACCCTGCTTTGCCTCGGATTCCAGGCTCGAAAGATCGGGAAGCTCGTCCAGATTGGGCATGAGAACGATTTCGATGCGCCTGTTCTGGGCCTTGCCTTCTTTTGTTTCGTTGGATGCGGCAGGCTGGTATTCGGCATAACCGGCTGCAGAAAGATGAACTGCATCCACACCGGCGTCCTGCAGGAACTTGACCACGGTAACGGAACGCTCAGTGGACAGCTCCCAGTTGGACCTGAACTTCGCCGTATTTATGGGAACGTTGTCCGTATGCCCGGCCACCTGGAAATCACGGTCCGGAATAGTGGCCAGGACTGAAGCGACCTGTGCCAGTGCCTCCTGTCCCTCGTCGGTGAGCTTGGCCTTGCCGCTCGGGAAAAGGATGTTGCTCGACATCTCTACGACCATTCTGCCGCGCACTATCCTCACCCTGAGCTTTCCGGAGTTGATCATCTCGCTGAACCTGGAAAGCATGTTGCGGAAAGTGGCCAGGCGCGCCTGCTGCAGTTCCTGCTTGCGCTTCAGTTCTTCGGCCAGCCGCTTGGCCTCCTCAAGGTCCGATGCAAGCGTGCTTTTGTCAGACTTGAGCTTGTTCACGTCCTCGCCCAGCTCGATGAGCCTGGCTGCAAGACGCTGGTTCTCGGCCTTGAGTTCGGCAATCTGTTCTTTTGCCTTCTTATTGGCCGAAGTCGCGTTATCGAGTTTTGATTCCAGATCCTCTATCTTTTTCAGGGCCGCGTTATGCTCCTCCTCGGGAATACCGCATCCCGCAAGCAGAATTGTGGCCGCACATCCCAGGATTATCAGCTTCCTCATAATTTCCTCTCCTTCTTTGATCTTCTTGAAGACAAATTTCACTAGCCGTTAATATTCTATGACTTTAGGTTAGATGGCGTGTTTACGTCAACCTGCAGTAGTGCACTGACAGGGCGCTGTTTCTAGAAAAGGATGGCAAATCCAATGCTTGGAAGAATCCACGTGTCCAGCTTTCCGGAATTTGTACAGTAGCCGAAGCTGTCGGTTTCGAAACAGACGTCTTCGTCGTAAATCACTTCGAGCACCTTCAGCTCCATGGACAGACCGAAGTTGCGCGTGAAAAGCCAGACCAGCCCGATACCGCCGCCTGCAAGCCAGGCATCAACGCCGTTCTCAAAAACAAATGCGCGGCCGCCCTGGGCTATCAGGTAAGGCGCAAAGTCCCACGACCTGTAAAAGACCCATTTGAGAAAGGGCAGAAGAAACAGCGCGTCGGGCCAGTCCGAATTGTACTCGTACCAGGTCTCGACCCCGGGAGCCAGCCCGTCGATTACGAAGACGTCGAATGACGCACCAACATCGATTGTTGTTCCGCTGTAGCCCAGAAAGCTCATGCCCAGTATGACCTGAAGCTCCATGTCCCACTGGCTGTAGGGCAGGCGTTCTTCTTCGATATTCTGTGTGAACCCGGTGAATTCGTCTTCTTCAATTTCATCCTCATCGCCGGGATCGGGTTCCGCGGTGCTGGAAGGGGGTACCGGCGGAACGTAATACTCGATCGGAGGATTGTCTTCCAGTGCTGATGGAGGGGGAGAATCAGCTACTATGCGCTGGTTTTCATCCGACAGGTCGTCCTCTCGAGGCTCCGGCTCTGGCTCGGGCTCCGGCTCTGGCTCTGGCTCGGGCTCCGGCTCAGCTTCAGCTTCAGTCTGCGTGCCGTCCGAAGGAGCTTCTTCATCCCCGTCCTGAGCTGAAGTCACGGCACTGAAAAGAAGCATCCAGCATGCGACCGGTAAAGCGATCGAGTACTTTAGCAATTGTTTATCAGTCATGAATTTTTCACCTGGAAAGTATTTATTCATCGAACATCTTGTTGAAGTTCTTATCGAAATCATCATCTTCCGTATTTTTCCGGCTGCCCGGCCTCAGATCCGGACTGCTGGGCCTTCGCCTCCGGGAGTTCTTGATAAAGGAGGCAAAGATATCTTCCGCTTCTTCTGGAGTAATGTCTCCGGAATAATCTTCTGTTTTTTTCATACTGTCCCTCGCAGGCATGTTCCGTCATGCAGTCAGCATGATAATGAATTCGTTCAGCATTGACACCGTATCTGAAGCCATGTGTTCGAATTTGACACCGAATCCTTTCGGCCTGTCATCCTGCCCGTCTGATTTCCATCTCACAACGGCCCACAGCACTATGGGATCCCAGTCATCAGGAGGCAGGATCGTGAGCGTGAGTTTCTCTTCCAGCTCCACATCTTCGTCGCTTACTATGAAGGCGCCTCCCAGGCCGATGTCCTGTGTGGATGATTCCCTTTCTTCTTCAGGGCCTTCTCCTTCTTTTCTGTACCTGACGCGGCATTGAAACGGGGGTCTGGGTTTTTTCCTGAAATGAGGTCTCTTGTTCATGCCTTATGATGCCCGCTTAATCTTCTTCCGTAATTTCCATCGTACAGAATTTCTCGTCTTCGCCGTCTTCGTCGATTACTACGGCGTCGATTTCCTCCGGTACGATGCACACGTACTCGCTGCGGCAGTCGCCGTCTTTTGAGCAGTGCCGCATGCAGAAACGCCTGGCCCTTCTTTCTTCGAGAAATTCCACGCACACGGCTTCGCCCGGGCATGTGTCGGGGTCGCAGTCGATCATGAGGCAGTAGCCGCCGGGCTGGGACCTGTCGCACACCCTGTCCCCCTGCATGCTGCAGTCGGAATTGGTCGAGCAGGAATCGCCGATTTCCGGTTCGCAGGCAAAGGCACCCACGCATACGAGAACGAGTACGGCATGTACGTACAGTTTCATAATAACGCGAGATTATCCTCAGTTTTAATTCGTTACAACCCCCATGCTTGAAAGGTGCCGGACACCACGACACCTCAGGCCATGAACACGGCAAGGCCCCTGTCGATGATTTCCTGGTTCAGAAAGCGCCCGTTTTTCAGCAGATCGTCCTTTGAGACAGCCTCAGTGTCGTACACTATGTCGGCAACATACCTTCCGTACATGTCCAGCTGGTAGGTCCTGAGCGCGAGTCTTGCAATGTTCTTGAGGGTCTTTTCCACAAAGCGCTTTGCCTTTTCTCCTTCCGGTGTATCAACCGGCGGCGTGTCGATGTATCTCAGCCTGATCCTCTGGCGCCTGAGCACGTCAAATCCGAGGTCGATTCTTACGATGATGGTGTCGCCGTCAACCACGCGCTCGAGCTCTGCCACGTAGGTGTAAAGGCCCGGTTCAGGTCTTTTGAGTCTGACGCTCCCGGTGCCATGTGCCGACGCGGTCTTTTTTCCGTACTCATCCGCGCGGATGGAGTTTCTCAGGCTCTTCCTGGACCAGGCTTCTTCACTCGCGCGCTTCATGTAAAACAGCCTTTCCTCTTCGTCGGCAAGCGGCAGAAGCTCTGTGTGCGCTCCCCATGAGATGCTCCTGAATTCAGGGGTGGATGGAAGCCCTCGGGGGTAGGTCCTGAAGAATTTATGCGACCGGTACAGTGCCGAGGAGTGCAGGCCGAGGTCGCCGGCGAGATTTTCCATTGTTCCGGCAACGGACCCGGTGTCCCGGTCTCCTATCCAGTCATTCAGCCGTTTTCCCACTTCCCAGTGGGTTTTGACCGCGATTTCAGTGACCGCTTTCCCGGCTCTCGCGCGTCCTGAGGAAATGATCTTTTCCAGCTCGTTTCTGAGTTTTTTGTACTCGTTTTGAGTTATTTTAGTTTTTGACATAAGTGTATGATATTCAAAATGAAAACTCCTGTAAAGCACTTTTACTGCACGCACTGCACGCCGTGCAGTAAGCTTACTGCACGCACCAGGTTGACTGAGAAATTCATACTAAAATAGTCAATTTACTGCGAAACTATCAGCATTATTACCATTTTATTATCAAATTCATACTAGAATGGCCCTTTCGCTATCAAATTCGTATTTTAGTAAATAATCAAGTTTGTGCGACAACGGCGCACTAAAGGTGGAGATCCAGAATCTCTGGAAGCTCGAACAGCGGGACGAAGTCCATGGTCATCTCGCTGAATAGTATTTACGTAAAGTATTACCAAACGCAAATGCATTTTCCTGGATGGTTGTCAGACACATTTTCAGGGCATGTTGCGTGAATTTTTTTGGTTGTAGCCTGATTGACTCATGAGTAAATTAGGGTATTATAGAAAATGCTCATGAGCAGGAGAAGGCATACATGAAAGAGCTTTCCAGATATCGATACATTGCAGCGGCTGTTGAAAACGACCTTGCAGACAAGATGGTCTTCATCGGCGGCCCGAGACAGGTGGGAAAAACTTCTCTCGCCCTCCACCTCATAGGCGCGCAAAAGGGAGACGAAAATCCCTCGTATCTCAACTGGGATATTCCCGAGCACCGGAAGCGGATCATGAAGTCTCAGCTGACCTTTGAAAGTGATGTGCTCGTATTCGACGAGATCCACAAGTTCAAGAAATGGCGCGCATTGATGAAGGGTTTTTACGACAGGTATTATCCGGCCAAAAAGGCCATTGTAACAGGCTCTGCAAGGCTTGATTATTACCGCAAGGGCGGGGACTCTCTGCAGGGGAGATACAGGTACTTCCGCCTGCATCCGTATTCGCTTCGCGAGATTAACAGTGCTCCCACGCGCGGGGACGCTGAAGACCTCCTGCGTTTAAGCGGCTTTCCCGAGCCGCTGTCAAAAGGCAGCGAAACCGAATGGAGAAGATGGCAGCGCGACCGGATTGACAGGGTTCTTCAAAGCGATCTCCGGAGCCTGGAACGCGTTCACGAAATAAGTCTGCTGGAGCTTATGATCGAGGCTCTTCCCGAACGTGTGGGATCACCTCTGTCCGTGCAGAATCTCAGAGAGGATCTCGAAGTCTCACATGACTCTGTCAGGCGCTGGCTTGAGATCTTCGAACGGCTCTACGTGTGTTTCACTATTCCGCCTTACGGAGCGCCCAGAATCCGTGCGGTCAAGAAGGAGAAAAAACTCTATCTGTGGGACTGGTCCCAGATCGAAGAGGCGGGTGCACGTTTTGAAAACATGGTTGCTTCACATCTGCTGAAGTACTGCCACTTTATCGAAGACACTCTCGGGCACCGTATGGAGCTCAGGTACATACGGGACACTGACGGACGGGAGATTGATCTGCTGGTATTGAAGGACAGAAAGCCCGTATTCGCAGTAGAATGCAAAAAAGGGGGGAAACGGGCGTCGGCCCATTCCGGGTACTTCAGAAAGAGGACGCCTGTTGAGAAATTTTACCAGGTTCACATGGGCGAAAGCGACTATGGCGATGCTGAAGCCGATGTCCGCGTTCTCCCGTTCTGGAAATTCGTTGTGGAGGAAAAAATTCCGTAATTCGCTACTTCGGGCAGAATCTGACTTGACTAGTCTGACCATATTGCTATCCTGTAGATATGAAAGAAGAAACATATTCCACATATGAAGCAAAAGCCAGGTTCAGCGAGATACTCCGCAAGGTGCATATGAAGCGCCGCATTGTGGTTACAAAGCGCGGCATCCCTGTGGCGCGGATTATTCCCTATGAGGAAAAGCCCGAATCATGTGCCCGGCGCATCAGGCGGCTTGAAGAAGAAGGCGCGATTGAGCCGTCGATACTGGATCCGGACAGTATCATAACCATAGGCGCAAAACCGGGCGCCCTGCACAGATTTCTGTCCGAAAGGGACTAGGTTTATTGCACGCCTACATCGATACGTCCGCCCTTGTGGCAGTGGCTTTTTCAGAGCCCGGCCATGATGCGGTGATTGATAAGCTGAAGAAACTGGACAGTGTGTTCTCCAGTACTCTGCTGGAAGCGGAATTTATGGCTGCGGCACAGCGTGAAGGAATGCGCGATGCCGCGGCCCGGCTCCTGAAAGGCATAAGTTTTGTTTTTCCTCCCGGGAGGCTTTCATCTGAAACAGACAGGGTCCTGGCCGCAGGATATCTGCGTGGGGCCGATGTTCAGCATCTTGCGTGCGCGCTCTTTGTCTTTGCACAGCCGCAGGGTGAATTGTTCATCTCTCTCGACAAGAGGCAGAATGAAGTGGCGCAGGACCTTGGCTTTCTGACTCTGCCCGTGCAGTGATGATAAACATTGATTTGCACGATCCTGCGTTACCGCGAAATCTGTGTTAAATTGCCGACCCGACTGCATAACAGAGGAACATGCCATGAATGAAAAACTGAGTGACTTTCCGAAAATTCACTGCCCCTTTATCCGCCAGACATTCAAGGTCAACAGGGATCAGTGGAAAAAGCATGGTTCGCGGCTTCAACTGCGCGAACCCGAGGCTTACCTCGCTGTCGACCGGATCAATCCCGGGTTTGAATGGGTGTTCGATGACGCCGACACCTTTGCCTGCGAAAAGCTCGATGGCACGAATGTCAAGATTAAAACGGAAAACGGCCGCCTGCTGGCTGTGCAGAACCGCAAGAATGTCATCGATCCGCTTCAGATCATGAAAGGAAAAACGTTCATCATGGAGGGCATATTCATGAGCATTCAGAAAGGGTATGTCAAAGCCGACGGTGAACAGGCTGGCGAGGTAATCGGTCCGAAACTGCAGGGAAACCCGTACAGGCTTGACCTGCATGAATGGTTTCCGTTCGAACGCGCGCAGGAGACCCTGAGGTACAGGTCGTTTCACGAACACGACCGCACCTTCGATAACTGGAGCTCCTGGTTCAAGGACTGGCTGCATTCCCGGTATTACACCAAGCGGGCATCGAAAATGGGCCGGGATGACAAGGTGTTTGCAGAGGGGGTCGTGTTCTGCAACCTGAAACGGCGCGATGAAGGGAAAACGTGGATGGCCAAGCTGCGGCGCGACATGTTCGACTGGTTTTATGAGGGGATTGAGATTTACGATTATAACAGAGCCGGCAGTGATGACATCGAGGATCAGGATAAGTTCAACTAGAATCCTGCCTCGCCCGCTTGTCTGTAAATGGAGTGGTATTGTTGATTTGTATGCTCTTTTCCGTAAACCAGTTTCCCGTGATGCTTCCCGCGAGATAGATGGGGAGTCTCACGATTTTGTCTCCTCTTCTGTTATTTCCCGGAGAGAAGTGTATTCCGTATTCAATTTGAGGTTTTTCTTTCAGGTAGATTTCCATGCTGACCATTCTGTACGATTTTCCGGCCTTCACTTCGACTGGAATAATTCCTCCTGATGCTTCAATAAGATAGTCAATCTCAGCATTCGCTCCTTTTTTAGTACGAGCCCAGTAAAAGAGCTCATATTTCTTCAGAGGAGAGGAATTTGCCACAATTTCCTGTCCGACAAATGCTTCTGCTGCGTTTCCCTGTATTTCCGATGTTTTTGCAGGATCTATGACCCATTGCGAAACGCTGTCATTAATCATTGCCTGCATGAGTCCGACATCAGACATTATCAATTTGAAATAATTCATCTTTTTTCCTGCTTTTAATGGAACGGCGGATGAAGAGGAATGGAAAATCTGGTGAATAACATCCGCTTTAACCAGCAAATCAAGTGCTGGTTTCAGCTCTCTGGATTTGTAATTATCGCTGATTGATGAGTATGAACCGCCCCGGAATCTCGGAAGACTCAGTTAGTTGAGTTGCACAGATTCGGCGTTTTGTGCCAAATGATCTAATGCGATTGGCATCGGATCTCCCTGGAAAATACGGTTTGGATGTATGAATACCCTGAATCAGGCCGCAATTTCTATTCGCAACCGTTTTCCCAGCGCCTGAGCGGCCCGTTCCATTGTCTGAAGGGTTATTGATTCGTTGCCGGGATCGAGCAGTCTGTTCAGAGAGGACCGACTGGTGTTCATCCTGCGGGCCATTTCTGATTTAGTGATGCCCTGCTCCTCCATCATATGTATTATCTGGTATGCGATTACACGTTTGATCGCAACCGATTCAGCCTCTGCTAGGATCCCTTCTTCATCAAGAAAATCATCAAAATCGCTGCCGAGATGAGGATTTTCAGTCTTTTTCTTCTTTTTCATTATTCATGCTCCCTGAGTTGATTCAGCCGCCTCATGGCCGTTTCAAGATCAGAAGACGGCGTCTTTTGAGATTTCTTTATGAAACCATGAAGCAGAACCATATGATTGCTGAACAAGGTAAAAAATATTCGCGCAACCCGGTTGCTCAATCTGGAGCGCACTTCCCAGAGATCCTTGTTGATCTTTCTTACCAACGGCATTCCCTGCGGCCAGCTAAACTGTACGGTCTTTATATCTTCTCCGATTATTTTTCTATCTTCCTTTCTTAATGATTTCAGCCATATTCTTGCAGGCTCATTCCCGTTCTTTGTTCTGAAAAAGACGACTTTTAAGTGAAAATCATCTTTCATGAATCAATTGTACCTATTTTGGTACGTCTGTCAAGCAGGGCAGGACGGACGATCAATATAGGGTCTTTGCATGTCCTGTGCATCAATGGCGGCCATTCACTCTGAACCCGTCATTTCTACTTTGCAAAGACCCGGCATTTTCATTTTGATTTTACGTCGCCGGCAAGCGCTTCCCTTATTATCTCCACTGCACGTCCGGCGTTTCGGGCCTCGTGGATTACGTCCTTCCGCCTGTCGTCTATTTTCCGTCCTGCCAGCTCGTCGGCCCAGCCTGATCCGGTTTTTAACGCCACAACGGGCTTGTTGAACTGCCATGCATAGGCGATTTCGCTCAGCGTGCCCGCGCGGCCGCCTATGGCAACCACGGCATGCGCGGTCTGAACAATAATGGCGTTTCGCGCATATCCCATGCCCGTTGCCACGGGAATGTCCACGTACTCATTGGCCCATGCCGCATCGCCCGCAGGCAGGACGCCTATGGTGACTATGTTGAAATCCGTTTTGTTTCTCGCATCCGCAAAACCCCTGCATGCGGCCTCCATAACGCCGCCGCCGCCGCCGCATATGAGGTGCCAGCCCTCTGATGCAATGGCAGCGCCGAGTTCGGCCGCGGCAGTGACGGCCGCTTCCGATGCGTCCGAGTCGCCGCACACGGCAATCACGGGTCTGGATTCGCGTCTGCTTTTCATGAAAAACGCCTCCTCGTTCAAGGTCATTGTTTCGGAGTCATTCTATCAGGAAAGCGGGTCAAGGAGGCAGATTTTTCATGTCCGGGCGGACGGGTGTTCAAATTCCCCGCCCCATGGACAGGCGCCCGCAAGCCCTGTCCGCCGGCGGAATACGCCGGAGCGCCGGCAGCCTGGCCTCACTCCTGCAGAAGCCCGGCCGGCAACTTATATGCCTGGGAGTGGATGAAATCACAACAGTTCCAAGGTGTGTGGCACTTGATCCTGGGGAAAAATACCTTGTATAATTATTTAATGATGGTCTTTGATTGTCCGTATCTCAAAGGACAGGTCGAACTGACCGAGGAGCGGTGGAAACACATAGCCGAGGGACACCCCGATCTGCTCCCAGCCTACGGAGACCGGATCGGTGGAGTTCTCGCGGACCCAGATCAGGTACGTAAGAGCGAACGGTTCGGGAATGCAAGGCTGTTCTAGAAATGGTATCACGATCTACGGATGGGGAAACACGTGGTGGTTGTTGTGGTCAGCGACGCCGCAGTTGAACAACGTCATTGGATCGTGACCGCCTACATGGCGAGGAAGCTGGCCGAAGGAGAAATCGAATGGAAAAAAAATTGAAATTCGAATACGACCGCGAGGCGGACATCCTCACCATCAGCAAGAATCCTCCCTATGCCGAGCAGGAGTGCGAGGAACTGGGCGACGAGGTCATCGCGAGACTCAATCCCCGAACCGGAGAGGTCGAGAACCTCGAAATACTCTTCTTCTCCACCCGTCTCCTCCGGCAGAACCTGTTCGAGCTTCCGCTCTCGGCCGACCTTCGCCTCGCTGCCGACCACTGAGCTCAATCTCCTTCAAGGCGAAGGAAATGTGTAGGAATGCGTATGCGTAGTAAAAACAAAGCACCTTTTTCGACTTCATCTGGATTCTCTGTGTCGGAGTCAATCATCTGGTTTTCGCTCTCGCAATCATAATACCAGAAAAGTGCGTGGATGGCGCCCACAAGCCCTGTCCGGCGGCGGAATACGCCGGAACGCTTTACATCAATATCATTAAATCCGGCATCATGGTATGGTTGATCATATGAAACAGGACGATACAGAACTTGCCGCCTCGGCAGGCCGCGCATTCGGTCATGATTTCAATTTATGACGAACGCTTAGATTGCTCTCGTTCAAGCAACAACTTTCCGACTGCGGTAAGGCGGTATTTCTGTTTACTACTTGTAGGTTTGTCCGGAATCGCCATTTCTATTAGCCCCTTTGCCAGCGCCGGGAGGAGGTATGCCTTCCTGAAATGCTCATCGTCCTTGAGCCCGAGGACCTCCTGAAGCGCCTGCCGGGACATCCCACCACGTATCACTGGCAGTAGCCTCGCGACTTCCGGGGTAACTTCCGGGGTGACTTCCGGGGTAACTTCCGGGGTGACCTTCCCTCCCACTGCCTGGAAAGCTGATTCGAGCTTGCGGGGAATGGTGATCATGAAGCCGTCGGTCAGGGCGAATTCGGGTTCGTCGAGACCTGCCTCGCGGCAGCGTACCCGGGTTCCACACCTCCAGGCGATCCGAGAAGAGCATCACCTGCACGCTCGCTGTGCTCGTGTAGTCTCGGTGGGCGATGGAGTTGACGATCGCTTCGCGCACCACTTCGGACGGCATCTCGTAGACCACCGGCGCCTGAGTGCCGTGCTCCCGCGTGCCCACGGCCACGTTAATCTTGGACATCACGAAGTCCACGGCCTGATCGGTCGTTTCGAACAGTGTGCCCTTGTACGTCCGATAGAACGGTATCGGCTTGGTTCGCGTGGTGCCGTGGAAGTGGGCGCACTTCACCTCGGACGAAATAAGGAACCGCTGTGGCCGATCGCCGAACAGCAGCACCGCCGCGTGGGTCGGACGGTTACTGCTTTTTCAAACCTGGATCACGTGGTCCTTCGGACGGTTACGGAAAATGGAAAGAAACGTCGGGTGGAATTCTACGGGTGGTATTTATAGGCTCCCGCGTCGGCAATCCATGTCTCACTAACGAAATCACTGTCCATTGCGCACGCAATAAGCTTTGTTATCGTTTGTTTTATTAACGTTGTCCATATAGCAGTCGCTGAAATCCACACCCCAGGAGTAGGTTTGAGCGCTGATGTTAGTCGATGACGACCAGAACATATCGCAATCGCCACTAAGTGCTGAATCCCTGTAGCATCCGCCGGTTCCGGGACCTTCATCATAGGGGCATGTAACGCAGTGCGGTCCTTCGCAGCAGAAGACATCGAGACAGTCCGGGTCGTTCAATCCGCAGGTGCTCGGGCTCAGCGTGCCCGTAGCAGTGCCCTGCACACACCCTCGAACCAGCGAGATCAGCTCATCGATGTCGGGCAGGCGCCAGTCCTTATGGCCTCCCAGTTCCAGATCACCGCAGTAGTCGACTGCTCCGCCCGGGTTGTAGTCCGGGTCCGCAGTTCCCGTGGCCTCGTACCAGTTCATTTCCTTGTTGCCAGGCGGGTCCTGCCAGCACAGTCCTGTTCTGCTGTCGTATTTTCCTCCAGCACAATCTGTCATGGGTGGACAAGTGGCGTCATAATCGGCGTCTGCATCGGCGTCCATATCTATGTCTGTGTCTGTGTCTGTATCAATGTCAGTATCCGAATCCGAGTCGGTGTCGTTATCTGTATCACTGTCCATGTCGGAATCCGTATCCGATCCGTCTCCTCCGTCTATACTTTCCTTGTCCACGCAATCTGCCTGGCCCTTTATTACAGTACATGTTTTACCCTGGGCTTCGCAGTCGTCGTAATCCTCCCATGTTCCATCAACGCAGGTTTGAACCATGTTCTCCCAGCACCGGCTGTCGTCATCATCGCAGCCTTCGCCTTTGGCACTCGTATCTTCGCCGCATCCCTCCGCGCACAGAAAAACATAGCAAACCAGGATTGATTTTACGACTGAAGTTTTACTCATATGAACGTCTCCTTTTTTGAAAGTACAATAGATTATTTATCGATTTTTGCGTATTCAATACTATAGCCGTCATAGTAGCTTATATGAACCGAATCATCAGGGCCAACGGCAATGGAATTGCTTCTGCCTGTTCCCCATCCTATTTCACAAGTTTTCCACTGGCCTGATTCATTTGTCAGGTATTCTGCAAAGCTTCTTTCTACTTCTCCTTCGCTTCCGAGCAAGCAAACATGAAGATTGTCCTTGGAATCAATGGCCAGTGAAGCTTGATAAACCGGGTAGTCGTAAAGTAACTTTTGGTACAGGAATTTCCCGCTATCATTGGTAATGAGATCCACAGTAAGATTACTACTAATAATATAAACGAACTCATCTCTGCTAATCTTTATAGATGGGTTTCTAGTTGTTACTTTTTTGATCTTCGTAACTTTCCATTCTTTAGAAGCATTATTGGTGTATTTGAAAATCGCATCCATTGTTTCAGTTATATGAACATTCCCTTTCGAGTCCAAATGTATGGACGCAGGAGCTTCTCCATATAATCTCTGGTTACTCTCAACTACTGATGACCTCCATTCCCCGAAGCTATTGTTTGTATAAACAATTTCGGTGCCTTCTCCTTTAATATCTATATAATAAACAATATGAATATTGTCATTTTTATCAACAGCCAGTGACTGATGACCACCTACTTTGCCCTCCTTGTCTATAAGTTCTTTTTCCCAGAAGCCCGAAGCATTTGTTGCGTATTCCATGCCCCCGTCATAGTTTGTCTGATAGATTATGTGCACGGAATCATTGCCGTCCACTCCAATGGCCGTATTGCCCACACCACCAGCATATAATACTTGAGTATTCCATGATTCTTTAATGTTGGTTGCATATATATATCCTTCTTCGCAATCGTTGAAGGCTATATGCGCTTTGTTTTTGCTGTCAACGGCTATGGAAACAGGCACGTAATGTCCACATGTTAATTCTTTTACAGCTACGGGCCAGCCATTAACGATTTTACATGTATTCCCTGATCTGGTAGCGGCAGCATTATTGGGCCAGCAATTACCTTCATCACATTTCAAATTATAATTATATTCCTGACAGTCCTCATAATCTTGACAACTGTATAAACAAACCCCTGTTCCGTTCTCCTTTGCTTCATTGTAGATGCAAGCCAGATACGTATCTGATTCAACAGGATCAATGCATTTAGTGCCACTGCCGCAATCGTTTTCGCTTTCACAAAATTTCGTACAACTGCCACAAATGCATGTCCGATCAACCTCGCAATCATCCGATGTTTCACAATGCTTCATCCATGTATCTTCACTGCAGCACGTTGCACATGGAATAATGATGCATATTGTCAGCAACCTGATTAGATTTCTTATCAAGCTTTTCATGTTGTGCAATCCGTTTGGCATAAAAGGATATTAATTATTCCGGCTTGATTACAATTTTGTATATACCGCTGTTTTTGCCAGGATGAATATCAGTTTTTATGGAAAGTGCATGACCATGTGGTGAGTACATAGTAAAACCATCTCGAACCGTATTGATGGAACCTGCCTTGAATATCAGGGTCTTTGTTCTTGAAGGTATTTCGTTCAGAGCTTCTTCAATGTCCTCATAAGGGTCACCCGGTCGGCCACTTCCAGAGTTGGTGTCTCCAATAAATTTCACCACTCTTTCGGGAGCAATTCTTCGCAGTATGGTCTGGTTTAAAGGGAAATATTCATCCAATGTATACAATTCAATCGCATAATTACCAGTATTTATATAAGTCTGCCCATTTCTGCGATTGAACCCGAACACAACCCATGAATGCCCATCCTTGCCATAATAGGGATTGCTTTTATTTGCTTCCTGCCAACCACTCATATAAACAGGCCTTAACCATCGTATTTCATCAATTAATTTATCCCATATACCACTGTCCCTTACCTGTGCATCCCTGTCATAATAAAAATGATCTTCCAGTGCATTTTCGGCATCATATTCATCTGTACCGGTGCCCATCATTCCATAGTCAGCTTTCATGGCAACTCCAACACGAAAAAGAAAATCCGTTATCTCATCATCAGAAACAGGATCATTTATCCAGTGTTCATTTTTTATTAAACTCCAATTTATGGATTTCGAAAAATTTGCAGAGTAATTAATGGATTTTTTCTCCATTTGATCCCAGCATTCAGAAAGTGCTTCCAGATAATCCTGATAATAGTCTTCGCCTATAAATAGCTTTTTTGCTTCTTCGTATAGTTCATTATCCCAGTAGCCCGCCATGCTCAATAGGTAACCAATACCAGTATCCAAATAATCTCTCCATTCATGGGGTATTGGTACCCAGCCTGGGGGTTCGAAGGGATATTGTGCCGGGTCACCAAATGGTCTGTAACGATATTTATACTCGACATCACCATGACCCTCACCACGAAGAGGCCATTTCCAGTATCGCATTATTGCTGCTGCGGCATTTGGCCCGCAACCAACAGCAGCATTTTGTTGATTATAATTATCCAGGATATTTTGAGGTATTTTAGGAGGACACTGATCACTATAAGGACGGTCCTGACCCCATTCTGAAGTCATGTTCAAAACCAGATTGTCCGGAACCTTGCCGGGAATAAAACCCTTTGTTTCGTCAGGAGGCTTCTGCTCAGGAATTCTGCCGTTGATAAGGTCATCCCAGTACCTGTGTCTGAAATCCATTTCGTCCTGATGAAGCGTTGTGGACTTCAGCTGCCCGTTGTTTTCGTATTCCCGTGCGTAATCCAGAATGTCCGAGATCATTCCAAGGAAGTACTGATCCCCGGGATCATCAGGATCATATGTTCCTTCAGGCGAATATATATACGCGGGCCAGAGCCTGTCATCCACGCTGCACAGACAGTATCCTCCATCTTCGAGGTGCGCTATGTATGCAACGGTTTCATCTTCTTCCATGTATGCTTCCATTTTCTCGATCACGGCATCGGGTTGCGCATCCGCCGTCACAAGCCGCACCCATGTCGTCACCGCAGACCTGATCTCCTGCTTCGTCATTCTTTTCGCTCTTACAAAGGTCGGATCAAGTAGCAGGAACAGAAACACTATTATGCCAATCTTGATTACTTTTACTTTTCGGGTTTCCATGGCTTCACCATATTTTATATAATAGGATTTTCTGAATCCCAATTTGTTTACTCCTGCCGACAATGCTTGTTCATTCTTGCCTTCAGCTCATCAATTTCCTTCTTCTGTTTTATAAGATAAAGCGTCATCTCCTCGATTTTCTGAAGCAGTTTTGCCTGCGTATCTCCCACCGAAACGCCGTTGGAGTGGACTTCATCGGCGGAAGGAATACCCGGCAGATGGCCCTCTTTGTTAATATAATCCTCAACATCTTCCAGGTTCATAAGGTCATAATCGTCATAAAAGACGAAATCGCTCCAGCCGCCTGTTTGCAGGATGATTTTCTTGGCTTTTATTGTTCCATTTACATTCAATTTATAATCAAGATTATCAGTTCCTATTCCCACGTTTCCTTCGATCCCAACATTTCTTTCCATTACCACATGATTTTTAGCCGTTACAAAACCGCCCAGTTCGATTTCATTTTCGCTGTTATGATTAATGTAAATCTTTTCATTTGAATCGATCTCATTACCATCAATATACATTTCCTGCGCGCCAGAAGATATTCTCAAAGTGGTTCTTCTCATATTAGAACTTGTATCTTCTCCCTCCACCTGCAGCCTGGCATTGTAATCCATCTCTTCAGTACCAATTCCCACTCTGCCTCCTGTAGGATTGGCCAATATTACATCGTTTTTCGAATGCCAGTTCAGAAAAAGGGTGTCGTGATCGCTAGTTATCGAATTGTTATCAATACTCAGCTTAGTGGCGGAAGTCAGAGATTTGCGAACAATCAATGCTCCTCCCTTTCCTCCCATTTCATTATATGGACCGACTACTGTAACACCATTTTCAGTCAGCCCATTAAGTATCAGCATAGTCGGACTGGTATCAATTTGAGTGCCGCTTAAAACCATTCTTGCGAAAAGAATACCATTCAATCCACCATAACTATTAATTCTAACTGCTCCACCTTGTTCATTAAATTGTCCGAAGAACCTGTCGCATAGACATGGAAATTGGAAAAAGCCCATTAACTCTGGATCAGGCACATCAATCATGGAATCAGGAAGATTGCCGGGAGAAGGAACCACTGAGTGATGGAAATCATCGAGAAGTTCCGGATGACTTTGAACATATGAATTAAACAGATTCTGTCTATCTGAAAATGTATCTCTGTCCATGTCTGATTTTGAAATCGCCCTTACCGCGTTCCAAATTCGCTCGTTTTTCGTGATCTCAGTGCCTTTGAATCCACCAAAGGCACGAATATCCGGTCTCAGCTCAACAGGGTCAAGCTTTGTCGAATCGAAATCATAACCTTCTACCACCGTTCCGCGCTTTACCCATATCTCACAGCCACTGTCCATAGACTCTGATTCAATGACATCGATGCATTCCTGGACTGTCTTCATTGCCGTCTCCCAGGACTGTCCGTCTCCGGATTGTCCGACATCGCCGTTCACCCGGCAGGCACATGACATCTCCTCTTGCTGCTCGATGATCTTTCCTTCTGAATCGACGGCAATGTCCGGACCCTCGCAAGTCAGGCATAGTATAATGATAAAGGTCCCAATGGTTAATGATTTAGATTTCATGACAGTCCTCCCTTTTGATTCACCTCGGTTTTAAGACATATTTGATATATTTCCCCCGATAGATATTAAAAACAAGCTTATCACAATAGCCCCCGCAGCAGCATCCATCATTTGTGGCTCAAGTCGAGGTTGTATTACAGTCACGAAGGAAATTCAACAACAAAAAAACCTTATACCTGTCTAACGGATTGAGATCATGATGGAAACGGCACAAAGATAAATGTATAAATTCCATTTTGACGGTTGTCATGTCCGAACACAGAGAGTGCGGTTTGTAGATCCATAATTTTTCCGCTGTCCGGGTATTAAATCGTAACTTTACATCAATATCATTAAATCCGTCATCATGGTATGGTCGATCATATGAAACAGGACGATACAGAACTTGCCGCATCCGTATGCCGCGCATTCGGTCATGATTTCAATGACACGGTCCTTGCTGTTGCGGCGGTCACGCACAGTTCCTATGTGCATGAGAATCTGGAGGCCGGTTCCGACAACGAGCGCCTGGAGTTTCTGGGCGATGCCGTAATCGGGCTTGCAGTGGCCGAAATGCTCTCCGGCATTGCGCCCGGTGCCCACGAGGGAAGTCTTACAAGGCGCAGAGCAGCCATGGTGAATGCTTCGGCGCTTGCCCAGGCTGCAAGGCGCATAAAGATCGGCCCGCTTCTGAGGCTGGGGCAGGGCGAGGAATCCAGCGGCGGCAGGGACAAGAACAGCATACTGGCCGATGCGTTCGAGGCCCTGTGCGGAGCCGTTTTCATTGACGCGGGATATATCATCGCAAGGGAACTCATCGTAAAGCACCTTTCCTTTCTCCTCGGCCGCAGGCTGGAAAAGAGCGACGCCAAGAGCAGGCTTCAGGAGCTTCTGCAGTCAGACGGCAGAAGGCCCGTCTACCAGATTCTGGAGGAAAACGGGCCGGATCATTTGAAAGAATTCGAAGTCGTAATATTTTTCAGCGATGACCCGGACAAGGTAATGGGAAGAGGAAAAGGCCGCAGCAAGAAGGAAGCGGAACAGGATGCTGCCGCCCGTGCGCTTGAGAGCCTTGATCAGGAGGAATAAATGAATCGCCTGCACCGTGTGATAGTGTCCGTGTCCGTTATGATGTGCCTTGTTACCCCGCCGCGTAACGCTGGAGCGGAACTCAGGTGTGAATATGCAAACAGGTTTGTCTATGTCATGGACTGGGTCGTGAAGAGCAATAATTATCTCAGGGAGCACATCACCGACAGGAAACTTGCAAAGTACATGAATGAGATAGCCCTGCGCCATGTTGAAATGTGCAGGCTCTGGACGCCGCCCGAGGAGTTCAGGGATCTCCATCCACACTTCATCATCATGCTGGAGAACGCTGAAAGGGCTTTTTATTATGCTGGTACGGGTGTGCTGTCGGGATACAGGAAACATCACAGGATACTGCGCAACGAACTCAGGCTGGTGGACGCCCTGCTCGACCGCAACAGAATAACGCTTCCCGAGGCCCCCAGGTAGATATACATGACGGTGCCTGACAAGGGTGCCAGAGACATTTTTAAGAGATTTTTAAGGCCGCCGGACGTGTAAATAAGCTTGCTTTGTTCTAATATTCATGATAATTAGAAGCGCATGTTCTCAAGATGCATCAGATTGCCACAAGCCGGGGAAGAAACATTTTTTCTGTGGGGGCCGCGTCAGACAGGCAAGACCACGCTTCTTCTAAAAACCTACCCGGACGCAGTGCGAATTGATCTTCTCGAGTCAGAAGTCTTTCGAGAATATGCCGTGGCGCCCGAGCTGTTGCGTCACCGCATCGAGGCTATGGACCAGATTTCCTACGTGGTCGTCGATGAGGTGCAGAAGGTTCCGCAGCTTCTCGACGAGGTTCACTGGCTGCACGAGCGCCGTGGCGTCCGCTTTGCCCTGTGCGGATCCAGCGCACGCAAGGTGCGCCGAGGCCGCGCCAATCTGCTTGGTGGCCGGGCCGTGAGAAGGGAGCTGTACGGGCTTGTCTCCTCAGAACTCGGAAAAGATTTCGATATCGACAGAATGCTCTCAAACGGATATCTGCCCTCAATATACAGCTCGGACAAACCGAGGAGATTGCTGGACGCCTATGTATCGGACTATCTCAGAGAGGAAATCGCCTATGAGGGTGCCGCCAGGAACCTTCCCGTGTTTGCCGATTTCCTTCGCGCTGCGGCCATTTCCGAGACAGAGCAGATCAATTTTTCATCAATAGGCCGGGAATGCGGTGTTTCCTACAAGACAGTACAGGGATATTTTGAGATCCTGATTAACACGCTGCAGGGACGCTGGCTTCCCGCGTACAGACGTCGACCCAAGCGCAGGATTTCCACGGCGCCGAAGTTCTACTTTTCCGATGTGGGCGTGGTAAACCATCTCGTGCGCGGCGGCAGCGTACAGAGAGGCTCCGAGCAGTATGGAAAGGCTTTTGAGAACTGGGTCCATCATGAACTCTCAGCCTGCAGCGAGTACACTGAAGCATACGCGGATTTGAGCTTCTGGAGGCTAAGTACCGGGGCGGAAGTGGACTTTGTGATCAACGATATGCAGACGGCCATTGAGGCCAAGTCATCACGCCGGATCACGGTAGATCATCTCAGAGGACTGCGCGCCCTGCGGCAGGATCATCCCGAGGTCGGGCGTCTAATCGTCGTGTGCCTGGAGAGTGCGCCGAGAAAAACCGAAGACGGGATAGAGATACTGCCGGCCCGCGAATTCGCCTCTATGCTGTGGCAGGGGGGAATACTGGGCTGATGCCGAGGCCCCCAGGTAGATATACATGACGGTGCTCCTGCTGTATAACACCGTCAGGTGAAAAGTTTTCTAACATTATTGTTACTGCTGTGCGCCGGCGCACAATGCCTGTCCGGCAAGGCTCATGCTTCCGGAGGCGAGACTGAAGAAGAAGTCGCGTTTTCAGCTTCTTCTGTTCAGGCGAATATCAGTGGGCCCGTGGAAGTCGAACTGAGGCGTTTTTATCTGACAAGCGGAAATATCAAGGCCATGTCGAAGACGGCCAGGATCCTGCCGGAAAGATACCTGCTGGAACTGCATGGAGACGTTCAGATAGAATTTGAAGGACTGATTCTCAAGGCCGATCATGGCACCGTCGATCTCGGTCAGAAAAAGATTTTTGCACGACATCTTCATCTCGAAACGGATCTGCGCCTGAGAGATCCCCTTGTTGTGGATGCTGAGAGCGCAGCCTGCACACAGTGCGGATGTGAGCTTGATGATGTGGCCGCTGTCGTGTGCCGGTGCCCGGGAAGCAACGATGGGTGGAGCATCCATGCCTCACATGCTGCGCTCGATGAAGACGGAGACCTGGACCTGACCTGGCCTGTGCTTCATGTGAACGAAGTTCCCGTGTTCGGCCTGCCCTGGATCATGCTGCGTACGGGACGGGAGCCGGGCCTTTTAGCACCGAGGCTCGGCTACAGCGAGCCTGCAGGGTTTATAGTCGGGCCGGCTGCATGGTTTCCTCTCGGGGACGAGGCCGGTCTCACGCTGGACGCGGCCGCCAGGACGAAGCGGGGAGCCGAAGCGGGTGCGAAAATCGAAAACGGAACGGACGTGCTCGAAGGCAGGTACATTTATGACGACGGAGAAAACAGGGGCATTGTGCAGGGAGAGGGTGGAACGAGCCTTCAAAGCGCCGAAGCCGCCGGTAGCATCAATATTGAAACCGACGGTATGCTGCTGAGGGAAATGGCCATGAGCATGGATGAAGCGGCACGGACAAAGATGGACAACAGCCTGAGAATAGCGGCCGGAACCGGCGCTTTCTGGATTGAAACGGATGCGAACGCTGTCGGGCTTGCGGGTGTCGAAAACCCCTGGCCTTACGGCGTGGGGCAGCGCCCCGTGAGAATAAGGGCCGAGGTGGGTCCGGAGCCGGTTCCGCATTCTCCTTTTCTGGCCTCAATTGGGATGTCCATGAGCCGCTTCAGCTCACTTGCGGGCGATTACATGATCATGGGCCCTGCATATTCTTTTCCGCCTGTTACGAGAATCACGCTCACGCCCGGGCTGGAAGCCGGCGGCCGGGCAGGCCCCTTCGTTCTCAGGGCTTCTGCCGGAACCATTCACGCATCATACCTCGTGGATGATACTCCATCCGGAGATGATTACGACGAGTCGATGCATCTTCTGCGCATGGGAATGGAGATAGAGCTTCCGCTTGAGAAGAAACTTTCGCAGGGCGTGCATACGATCACGCCTGCGCTGCGACTGAGATCAGCTCCCTGGGTTCATGGAAAAAGCGCTTTTCCAATGGACGACATGGACAGGGCGACACAGAGCCTGCGTGCTGAAGGCGGCCTTGTTCAGCGTTACGAGGATTTCGATAAAAGCATGGACGCACAACTGGAGCTGTTCCAGAGCGTTCTGTGGACGGGCATCGAGGACGTGGAGCCGTTTTTCCGCATGGACCTCAGCATTGAAACCGGCCGCTGCACAACGGGTGCATCCGCCGCGTTTTCAGAAAGAGAAAAAAGTCTCAACGAAGCGGAAATTGATATACGTTTTACGGGATGGCATGAAATCACTACGCAGGTACGTTATCTCTATCTGGATTACGGTCCGGGAATGAGCACCCTCGGGCGTATTGATTCCGCCGAATACTTTGCGGCGCTGTATCTTTTTCCGGACAGCCGGGTTCATTATGCGGGAACAGACCTGGGCGTGCCCATTGTCTACGGCCTCAGGGCACTTGGTGAATTTCATGCCGGCCTTTCGCAGGAGGTTGTCTACGGTTACGGCTACGGCCTGTCCTGGGGCCCCGGATGCGGATGCGGCGAGCTCAGCCTCCGTGCATTTCACCGCTTCGGAAGAAGTGAACCTGATGTCTGGATGACGGTGGCCCTGTCCGGTTTCTGATTCGTTCAAAGCGCAGCGGCGTTCACAGCGCAGCGGCGTTCACAGCGCTGCGGTTGACTGTATCAGTGGCTTTGGAGATGATGCGGCATGCACATTTTCTGGTACTCCCTGATGGGAATCCTGCAGGGGCTTACGGAATTCCTACCGGTCTCTTCATCCGGTCACCTTTCAGCGGCGCGCAACCTGATCTCGCGATGGGCGCCCGGGGGCACTGAGAGCATTCTTCATGCCCCGCCACTTCTGATGGAAGTGTGCCTTCATGCAGGAACCCTGGCCGCAATAGTGCTGATTTACAGGAAGGACATCCGACATCTGCTCAAGGGGTTTTTCAGGGCCGCTTATGCCACGGTGTCGGGCAGGGGGCCTGAAATATGGCGTACGGACAGCGGTGCCAGGATGGCCCTCGTCGTAATCGCCGGCTCCGTGCCCACCGCCGTGATCGCACTCGCGATAGAACCGGCCGCAATACAAATATCCGGATCACTCATGCTTCTGGGAATCACGTACCTCGTTCTTACCGCTCTGCTTTTTTTCACCCGCTGGCTTGAGGGAGGGGATTCAGACGCAGGCCTTAAAACGGCCCTTCTGATCGGAGTCGCACAGGGCATCAGCGTGATACCGGGCATTTCCAGGTCCGGGCTTACGATTGCAACGGGGCTTTTTGTGAAACTGAGGCGTGACGAAGCGGCGCGGGTTTCATTTCTCATGTCCATCCCTGCAGTAGCCGGGGCAACTGTGCTGAAAGCGGTTGAATTTTCCGGTGAAATCGGCGGCAGCGCCATCGGCGGGTATCTTGCAGGAGCCGTAGTGGCTTTTATTACGGGTTGTGTAGCCCTCAAAGTGCTGATTAAGATGGTTCAGAAGGGAAGGCTGTGGTGGTTTGCGCCTTACACGGCCGTTGTCGGATTTGTTCTCGTTATCCTGTCCTGATGGAGGAAAAAATGAACCGATGTTTTGCCGTAATAATGGCGGGTGGTTCCGGAACCAGGTTCTGGCCGGAAAGCAGGAAAAAGAATCCAAAGCAGCTTCTGAATCTTTTCGGAGGCTCCAAACCCCTGATCACGCAGACGCTGGAGCGTCTCGATGGAGTAGTGAAGCAGGATGACGCGATCATAGTCACCGGCCGCATCATAAGGGACGGGATCAGAAGAGCCCTGCCCGGCGTGCCAGCCGGCAACATCCTGCTGGAACCGGTGGCGAGGAACACGGCTCCCTGCATAGGGTGGGCGGCCGTGCACGTATTGAAAAAGGATCCCGGTGGCGTGATGGCGGTTCTTCCCGCGGATCATCACATCGCTGATGTTGGTGCGTTCAAGAAAGTTGTGAACACGGCCATCGAAGCCGCGGGCTCCGGCAGCATCATTACGGTCGGAATAAACCCGAGCCGCCCCGATACCGGGTACGGGTATCTGAGGCTGGGATCGGAAAAATCGGCCGGAGTCAGGGAAGTCGAGGCTTTTGTGGAGAAACCCGACGCATCCACGGCGCAGAAATACCTGGACGCGGGCAACTACGCATGGAACAGCGGCATGTTCTTTTTCACGGCAGAAAAGATTCTTGCCGAGATTAAAACGCACATGCCCGATCTGCACAGTGGCCTGATGGACATAGGTGCTGTTGCCGGGACTGATGAAGAAGCCGCTGTAGTAGAGAAGGTGTTTCCCACCCTGCCGGAGGAGTCCATCGACTACGGCATCATGGAAAAGGCCAGTGGCATATGCGCCGTCACAGGAGAGTTCGGATGGTCTGATGTGGGAAGCTGGGAGGCGGCATGGGAGCTTGCCGAAAAGGATGAAAAGGGTAACAGCATACAGGGCGAGTGCATTGTCGCGGGCAGCACGGGCTGCATGCTGAGGTCGTCCTCGGGTAAAACAGTGGCCCTGGTGGGCCTCGATGACGTGGTCGTGGTCGAAACAGGCGATGCGCTCCTCGTCTGCAGGCGCACAAGATCACAGGACGTGAAAAAGATCGTCAACGAACTCAAGGCTCAGGACAGAAAGGAATTGTTGTAAACCGGTTAGCCATGCGGGTTCAGACAGTCCCCTTCCGGGCTGCGGAACTCGGACATGGTGTGACGACTCAGACAGTCCTCGCTCCCTTCGGTCGCTGCGGAACTCGGACATGGTGTGACAACTCAGACAGTCCTCGCCCGTCAGGGAACTGTCAGAACCCCTTTAAAGCAATTGAAAAATGATCATCTCCGCGTCAAGACGAACCGACATTCCTGCATTTTACTTTCCCTGGTTCATCAACAGGCTCAAAGCGGGCGCCTGCATGGTGCGAAACCCCTTCAACCCGAAGCAGGAATACGAGGTGAGCCTTAAGACCGAAGACGTGGACGCGATAGTGTTATGGTCAAAGAACCCGGCTCCCTGCATGCACATGCTGGACGAGGTGGAGAAAAGGGGTTTTCGATACCTGTTTCTGTTTACGCTCAATGACTATCCTGCATCCCTGGAGCCGCATGTTCCTCCCGTCAGCGCGAGGGTGCGCGTTTTCAGGGACCTTGCAGACAGAATCGGGTCCGAAAGAGTAATCTGGAGATATGACCCCGTCATTATCTCGAACCTGACGGGTTACGATTACCACGAAAAGGCATTTGCAGAAATTGCACGAAAACTTGAAGGCTCCACATCGCGCGTGATCACGAGCGTCGTGGATTTTTACCGGAAAACCGAGAGAAGACTGAAAAAGCTCGAACCCGGACTTTTATGCGACAGAAATGCATCAGGTTCCGGTCGGATGAAGGACCTCATGAAGAGTTTTTCATCGATTGCGGCCGATGCTGGCATTCAGCTTCAGACCTGTGCAGAGGAAGAGGACTGCGGTGTGAAAGCGGGCGCCTGCATAGACGGAGAACTGATTCGGGATCTGTGGGGCATTGATATCGACACATCGCGCGACAGGGGCCAGCGTGCGCACTGCCTGTGCACGCGGTCAAAGGACATAGGCGCTGTCGACACCTGCCTTCACGGCTGCACATACTGCTACTCCACGCGGAGCCACGAAGCCGCGATCACTAACGGCAGACGCCACGACCCTTCGGGGCCGTTTCTGCTGACATAGACAGTGAAAGGTATAATCTGCGACTGCTGGCGGGTTGCGGGAAAAGCGCCCTAATGCGTGCGGGCAGACGCTCTCCCGCTTGCAGACGCGCTCACCTCGGCCGACACGCTCACGTTCGCCTTGATGCTCGCGCTCGCGTCAAAAGCGGCTTTGAAGGGATTGACCACGCAGGCCGTAAGCCTGGCGGCCATGTGGGGTGCGCCTCTGGTCATTCCCTTTATGCCTGCCTGGACGCCCTGGACAACGCTCTTCACATTACCGGCAGCTTTGACGAGGCTGCCCTTCATTCCCATGGATACCTTCAGGACGGCGGGCAGATGTGCTCTCAAAGCAGCATTCAGCTTCCGGGCGGCCTTTACGTTTGCAGCACCCTTGGCTGACAGCGAAACCCTGGCCGGCGTGCACTTCATGCGTGCGTTTACCTTTGCATCGCAGTGCGCTGTGCACTCGGCCGAAGTCTTCGGAGGTTTAACCTCACCCGTGCACCGGGGCTTTTTGAATTCCACCGAGCATTCGCCCGTGCATGTTCCACTGCACCTGGCCCGGCCCTTTATTTCGCAGGACCCCGTGCACTTACCACCGCACTGCCCCTGCGCCGCGGCGCTGCAGCTGCCTTCGCATCTTCCCGAACATTCCACCGCACCGTTTGTAGGCCGTCCATCGCATTTTCCACTGCATTCGCCTCCGCACGAGCCGGAGAAACGCGCGCTGCATGAGCCGTGGCATTCACCCTGGCACTTTGCAGAACCCTCAATGTCACAGCGGCCCGTGCACTCGGCATCACAGCGGCCGGACAGCTTTCCGCCTTCGCATCTGACCTTTGCCCTGCCCGGCTTTATCTTCACATCGCATTTCGCCGCGCAGTCGGCCATTGCGTCCATGGAGGCGCTGCAGTGAGGAGGCTGTACATGAAGCTTCAGCGAGCCCTTTGCCTTTGCCCTGTACTTCTGTATTCCCCTTGCCGCCGCCCTGCATGCGTCACTGGCACTTTTTCCTCCGGGCTTTTCGTCGAGCTGTTTTGCAAGCCCCCTGCACGCGGTTTTAAGTTCTGCTTCTATGTCAGCAGACAGTCCCCTGAGCTCGGCCGCGGCCCACAGCGCCGCCTTTACTTTTGCAGCAGCCTCTGCATCAAGCGCAAACTCCTTTTCGAAGTCCACGGCGCCCACGCCTCTCGCGCTCATCAGGTCGGGACACTGCATGACGCCCCCGCCGGCTTTTCTGCTTTTGCCTTTTCCCTTTGCACTGCCGCGGCCCTCGGCATCGGCCGTCCCCGTGGTGTTCAGCGTCATTCCTCCGCAGTGGGCGGCTGAGAGAACGAGCACTGTGGCCAGCAGCATGTAACATTTATTCATCTGCGTTGCTCCTTCCGGTTAAGTGTTGTGTGAATTAGAATCGGACTACTTTAACCCTTTTTCTTCCGGTTCTCAACGGAAACGAAAAACGCAACTCATTACCAAGACTTGACAATTTCAGAGCCGGATTGCTACCCTCACAGGGCTTGACAACGCCTGACAAGGAAACCTGAAATGCGGACATCCTCGGGAAAATTTTACAGAATCCTTATTGCTGCCATATTTCTGTGCGTTTCGTTCGAGGCCGCGGCCCATGACATGGACCTTGCCCTTGGAAGGCTGGCATTTCCGTGCCGCGGGCCAACGAGGTCAGACAAGACCTGCCAGCAGGGGTTTCACAACCTGATGCGCGATTACTCGTATGCACTCGCTCCCAAGCTTCTGGCTCCGGCAGAGACCCTGGGATACTCGGGTTTCTATATAGGCCTCGAAGGATCGCTTACCCCGATGGATAATTCAGCCGGTTATCTTAAAGAAGGCACCGTTGTACAGGGAAGTTCCGACGCGGTTCTGTTTGTTCCGGCGCTTCATATCCGAAAAGGTCTTCCATGGTCTTTCGAAATAGGCGGTTCGATAAATTATATGGCAAATACAGAGCTGGTGGGAATCGGCGGAGACCTCAAGTGGTCACTTTTCGAAGGATTCAGGGAGGGAGTTTTTGGAGGGCTTCCTGACGTTGCCGTCCGGACGAGCGTGGTCCGTCTTCTCGGATCCCCGGATGTTGACGTTACCGTGATAGGGCTCGATGGATCCATATCATGGGCGGTAGCGCTCGGGGGCATGGTGGTTCTGACGCCGTACGCTGGTTATCAGCACCTGTGGTCCCTCGTGTTCGCGGAGAGCGTAATAGTAGGGCAGAGCCAGCAGAAACTCCCTTCGGCAAATACGCCGCAGGATGAAGCTTCATATCAGTTCGACAAGGAAACACTGATGCGCCACCGCCCGTTTGTTGGACTTAGATTCCTGTGGGAACATCTTACACTGACTCCCGAGTTTTCCATGGGCGTAGGCGACGGTGCAGTTGCAACGCAGATTTCCCTGGGCGTTGGCACTGACTTCTAGTTCAGGCCGCATGAATATTTACTGATAACATCAATTAACCGGAAGGTGACACACATGCGATACCGATGTCTTGCATGCAATTATGAATTCGATTCGGACGAAAAAGAAGTACGCTGCCCTGAATGCCTCAGGATTAACGACATTGAACCCGTCACGGACAATGCCGTAGCGGATCCAGGCAAAAAGAAATTCCTTGTCCCCTCTCTCCTTTTGATTCTCTTTATCGCAGGCGTTGCTGTCTATTACTTTAGCGTGCATGAAGAGGCCGAAACTGACACTGCCGCGGATGCTGATCTTGCAGGGCCGCTTTCCGAATCAGGGCTTCAGGCGGCACTGGAAAGATTCTCCGTTCCACCCGACATGATCGCGCTGCCGTTTGCCCAGGGCCCGGAGATAGAAAAGCTTGCCGAAAAAGCCGGCGGCTCCGGAAGTGATTCTTCGAAAATGGAGGCACTGTGGCAGTATATTGTCTCATTGAGAAGCAGCCGATCGCTGCTTCCCCACCCCCAGCATACGCCCAGAAACGTAAAGCCGATGACGGCCGGAGAACTTGCACAGCTGCTCATATCCGGTAAGGAAAAACCCGCCTTCTACAGCTATGAGTCTGCTGCTCTGATGCTTGCCCTGGCAAGACAGCAGGATCTTGTCGCGGACATGGTAGAAATACACAGGCTTAAGGGAGCGCGGAAGCCTGCGGATCCTTCGGGACGTTACGGAAGGTACGGCGTGGCATTCTTTGTGGATCGAGACAGGACATCGGCCCCTCTGATATACGATCCATATTCAGGTTCAGGTGGAAAGAATTTCAAACCTGAATACGACAGGCTCAGCGACCTCCCGGCAACGGGCGCTTACTACAATCTTCTTGCAATCTACCACCTGCAGTCCGGTGATCTCAGGGAGGCCCAGAAAGTGAATACGTATGCCGTACGCCTTGCTCCGGACAGCGCATCCGCACACTGCGTGAGGGCCGCCATCTTTGCCGGGTCGGGCGCAATGCACGAGGCGCTGGCCGAGCTGGAGAAGGCCCTAAAGTTCAGGCCGGACAGCCCGAGGCGCATAAACCTGGCGGAACTCCTGCTTCTGTCCAGACCCGGACATGAAAGAGCCAGGGAGGAAATAGAAAAAGCCCTGACCGATGATCCGGACATGGCAAGGGCGCACGCTCTTTATGCAATGTATTACATATCAACTGCGCAGAGCGAAAAAGCATACGCCCAGCTTGCCATAGCAGAGAAGCTCGAACCTGATTCTCCGTCAACGGCCGCTGTTTTTGCCCAGTATTATCTTCAGAAGGGCGAAGTGAACATGGCAGTGCAGAAGGCGGAAAAGGCCGTAAAGCTCACGCCTGACAACCTTCAGGCAAAGCTTCTTCTGGCGACCGTGTACCTTGAGGCGGGCAGGACGGCTGACATGAAAAGGGTAATCAATGAACTTCTGGGTGAAATAAAGGATAATCCATCACTTGCTTCCATGATCAGGCGCAGGTTTAACATAAGCCCCGCCGGCGTGGATGCAGGGCCTTCATCCGGGCAGACGGAGTCCTCCGGTCTCGACTTGGGCGGCACCATGCAGCCGGCGGGAAAAGGCGACCTCAAGCTGAACCTGGATTCCGACAGGGGCATGAACCGTCACCTCAGGCTCGGAGGTGAAAAGCGCGGGACTGGTGGAGGACTGAGGCTTCATCTGGGCAATGAAGGTCAGTAGGGCTCCTGGTCTGACTGGCAGGATGGTTTTTCAGCCGAAAAACAAAGCATGTTGCATCTGTGCTCTTATCGTTTTCAACACGCTTTCATGTTCATCCAACTGCGGTTTTGGGGATGGATATCCTGAATCTGATAAAAGCTCATCGACACACACCGCGCCGGAACAGGTTGAGAGGGCTTTTCCGGAGACTGAAAAAACTGGATTGAAAGGTCTGAGTGATGCAGGCCCTGTTTCGTCGCATGTTAGGGATGAGCCACCGATCCCTCCGGCTCTTACAGATTCACATAACATACTCCTTCTGGGATTTGAGGGTGACACGCCTGCAAGGGCCCGTACTGACGCAATGCTGATTCTGTGCCTGAAATACAGGCGCGCCGAAGCAGGCGTTGTCAGCATCCCGCGGGATCTCTGGGTGAAAATACCGGGACACAGACCTGACCGGATTAATTCAGTTTATGCAAAAGGAGAAAATGATCCTGCCACGGGCACAGGCATAAGGCTGATAAAAAAGGTCATCAAAAATGAGCTCGGTGTAAGGATCCCGTACGTAGTGGCAGTTGACTATGCAGGATTTGAGAGAATAGTGGATATTCTCGGAGGCATACCCGTGCGCGTTGTGTGTCCAATAAGGGACCGCTTCATCGATGAGGATGCAGACGGGGGATACAGGGATTTTTCCGTGAGTGCCGGGCTCAATCATATGAGCGGTGCACGGGCGCTGCTGTTTGCAAGATCGCGTCATGGAAGGGGAGACTGGGACAGGGCCCGGCGTCAGCAGGCCGTACTCATGGGTCTCAGGACAAGGGCCCTGAGCCTGGATACTGTCTCCAGCCTGCCCCGGATATGGGAAGAATTGAAGAACAGCATCAAAACAGACATGAGTTTTAAAACGGGGGTAAAAATAGTGCACCTTATGACGAGAATAAAAACGTGGCAGATACACGGTCTTGTAATAAAAGAGCCCTGTGTGACACCATGGAAGACGCCGGACGGCAGAGACGTGCTGCTGCCCGAAAGATCGCGGATTTCAGAAGCACTTGAAAACCTTTTCTCCTCGCCTCTGCCGGGATCGCGAATGAACATGCCGTGCCCTCCTGAAAACGCAGGCCTTATCAACAGAAAGGCCGCAAAACAGAAAACAGGACCCTGAAAAACGACCATTTTCTGGCGATTCAGGCATACGGGAAGTAAAATCCAGTTAATACAGCAAGTTACCATTCTTCATATTGGATGGTAAGAGGCATGAGTATTGCACATGTATAACTTCTTATTTTTAACATTTGTAAAATATTAATAATTATAAAAGGTTGTGTTCGGGTTTTATTGCAGAAGAGTGAAGGTGGTTCACACAAAGCGTGAAGAAAAAACAACATTGTTGTGAAAATGCCACGGAAAAACGGAGAAAACGGAAAGCGCGCAGAGATATTTCGGAGGTCTAAATGATAAGGGCAATCATTCTGGCGGCAGGAAAAGGCAGCAGACTTTACTCGGATGGAAGTGGATCCAAGCCTCTCACTGAGGTGGGAAATTCACCCATGTTATTCAGAATACTGGATACTCTCGAAAGAGCCGATGTCGAGGAGGCGGTTGTAGTAACCGGTTTTCGTCACGAGTACATAGAAAAAAAACTCGAGGATTATTGCGGCGGCATCAGAGTAAGGACTGTCTATAACGAGAACTGGGAAAAGAGCAATGGACTTTCGGTTCTGGCAGCGAAGGATTTCGTGAAGGGCCCGACCGTGCTCACAATGTCGGATCACCTTTATCCGGTTGAACTCATCAGGCAGGTACTGGCGGTTCCCGTGCCCGTGGATACCACTGTTCTGGCCGTGGACCGCGATATAGAAAACGTTTTTGATATTGATGACGCCACCAAAGTGCTCCTGCAGGATGAACGCGTGGTCAGGATCGACAAGGCCCTGACCGAGTATAATGCCGTTGACACCGGCGTTTTCAGGATTACGCCGAATCTGATCGATGCACTCGAGGAGATACGCGACAGGCAGGGGGGGGACGCGTCCTTGAGTGACGGAATCCGCAGGCTCGCGAGCGAGAAAAAGGTCAGGGGACTTGATATAACCGGATGCCGGTGGGTGGACGTGGACGATCCGAGGGCTCTCAAGTACGCAGAACTTCTGATCAAGTGCATTAAGGATGAAGAAGACCTTGAGCAGTCGAGCTCATCAGGCTCCATTCAGGGTTCAAACAGATACAGCGGCATTCCTGAGGACAGCTGCAGCCTTTCCAGCATCGGGGGGAACAACTCATTTTCACATGGCCATGCGCCTGAAGATGATCCGATGCTGATGAATCCCGGGCCCGTATGGGTAAGTTCACGCGTTCAGTCAGCTCTGGGTTCCCGTCGCATGTGTCACCGCGATCCTGAATTCTCCCTTGTACTTGAATCCGTACAGTCAAGGCTGCGCAAGGTTATGGGTGCATCCGCCGAACATGACGTGCTTCTCACCGCATCATCCGGTACCGGTGCGGTTGAATCCATGATAACGACTTTCCATACCGAAAATAAGACAATGCTCGTCCTCTCGAACGGAGCGTTTGGTGAGCGCATAGCGGAAATATCCCTCGCTCATAATCTTAACGTCATTCATATCGAGATGCAGTGGGGTGCGGACATCGAAGAATTCGGCCTCGATGAGTACCTGGACGATCATCCGGAAGTTGACCTGGTAGCCGTTGTTCATCATGAGACATCAATCGGGGCGCTTAATCCGCTTACGGAAATAGGCCGCACCTGCAGGCAGAGAAACCTTCTCTTCCTCGTTGATGCCGTAGCCAGCCTGGGGGCGGAAGTTATCGATGTCGAGAGGGATTTCATAGACGTGTGTGCATCAAGCTCTAACAAGTGCATTCATGCGCCAAGCGGCGTGGGTATCGTGTGCGTGGGCCCGAGGGCGTGGAAATCCATCACCGATCATACGTCCACGAAAAGTTTCTACTTTGATCTGAGGCGTTACCGGAAAGCATCGAGAAAAGCCGCGCAGACTCCGTTCACACCGGCGGTACAGAACATGCTGGCTCTGAACGAGGCTCTGGCCGAGCTGCTTGAACAGGGAGTTAGCCAGCGGAGAAAGCAGTACGAATGTCTGACCGGGCTGGCAAGGATCAGGCTCGAGGAGCTCGGGCTCGAGCAGTGGGAGATGGATTCGCCGAAAGCATCCGGGCTCAGCATTTTCAGGATTCCGCCGTTTTTAAGCTTCCAGACTCTTTACGAAGAGGTAAAGGAAAGAGGCTTCATCATTTATCAGTGCAAGGGCGAGCTGTCCGGACGGTACTTTCAGCTCGCCACCATGGGCGACATGACCGTGCAGCATATCGAAAACCTGGCCGGTGTACTGGCCGAAGTAATGGAAATGTACCGACCTCGAGTTGCCGCTGTAACACAATCCGCCACATACTGAGTCAGGTAATTCGTTCCGGGAATATTGAATATGAGCGTTATTGAAAAAGGCATAGTGGCAGGCAATGTCTATGACAAATACGGCACAAAAAATCCGGTGGCCAGGTTCCTGATGAATGGATTTCTGTCCTGCATAACAGATCTGGTACGGCAGGCCGGACCTGCACATATACACGAAGTAGGCTGCGGTGAAGGAATGCTGGCAATGTATCTGTCCAGATACGTTGATTCCATACAGGCCAGCGATTTCTCCGTTCAGATTATCGAGAAAGCCGAATCCCTGGCCACTGAATCAGGTTCCAGCGTTGAGTTCAAAACGGCCGATATCTACAATCTCGACGAACAGGCCGATTCTGCGGAAATGATCGTATGCTGCGAGGTGCTCGAACACCTCGAAGATCCTGAAAGAGCGGTCGAGTCAATAAGCCGAATGGCAAGGCCCTGGGTTCTTGCAAGTGTTCCAAGAGAACCGCTCTGGCGTATTCTCAACATGTGTCGGGGGCATTTCAGGGATACGCCCGGTCATATACAGCACTGGTCGCGAAGTGGTTTTATATCTCTGCTTGAAAGATACCTCAGCATTGTCGAAGTTCGCAACCCGGTTCCGTGGACGATCGCCCTTTGCCGCCTGGACAAATAGGTCCGTAATTCTCACGTTGACAGCGAACAACCACGGCTATAATGCCAGATTATGCATAAGGAGCCTGAATCCATTAAAGGAGATTCCCAGGGCGGTCGTCCGGGTGGCATCAGTATGAAATCACGCCTGGTAACGGCTGTAATTGTTGTGGTGGCAGGCCTCGTAATTGTTTCGGCAATCATGGCTCCCGCCTTCAGGGATCCATATAACTACGGCTGGGGCGACTGGCAGGTTTACGCCCAGTTTGATCAGGCCCCCGTCACCGCAATGAAACACTTCGGGCAGATCATGCTGTGGTCGCCTTACACGAACGGAGGTATTCCATACATATCCTCTTCGAGCCCGAATTATCTGAGTCCGTTTTTCATTCTGAAAGTCATTTTCGGCGTCGCACTCGGCACAAAGATTGTGATAAGCCTGCAGCTTCTTCTGGGCTTTGTATTCATGTATCTACTGGCACGGGACCTTCAAATGGGCCGCATGCTGTCACTGCTTCCCTCGGCCCTTTTCACTGCTTCGGCCATGATAGTCGTACACATTTCCGGAGGGCATCTGTGGGCGTGCCCTTTTCTTTACTACCCCGCAATTATTCTTTCATACCGTCTGTGTTTCAGAAATCCCGCATGGATCGCGCTGGGCGCGTTCTTCATAGCACTCACACTTTTCGAAGGGGGCATATATCCCTTTCCCTTTCTAATAATCCTGTTCTCCCTGTACACAATCTCCGCTTGCTTCGGCGGGTTTCCCATGGACGGGCCCTTGCATCTGAAGCCGGATTGCAGGCCTGTTCTGTTTACGTTTGTCATGTTCGCGGCCGGTATTATGCTCGCAGCACCCAAGCTCATCCCGCAGATGCTTTATCTCAGGGAAAATCCGCGGGAGATATTCAACTATGATCAGATTCCGTTTTCGCTTGCATGGGATGTATTTACGAGCCGTCATTCCACTTTTCACTGGGACAGGCTTTCATTCCAGAATTACAAGTGGTGGGGAGAGTACACGCAGTTCATCGGAGAAATCGGCGTTTTACTGGCCGGTGCGACCATCCTGCTTCGTTTTCGCAAATATGCGGTCCATGCGATATTCTGCTTGATTTTCTTTCTCCTGATGCTGGGCAATCACGGCTCATGGTCACCATACGAGCTTTTAAGAAACCTTCCATTTTACAGTAATCTCAGGGTTCCGACGCGTTTCGGATTTCTGGTGGCTTTTCATGCAGGGTTTCTCGCCGCATACGGGATCAGGGACCTTGCCCTTCACGTAAGGAAAATAAGGACTCCGATGCTGCGTTACGGCATAACGCATGTACTGCTTCCCGTTATAGCCGTTGCCTTTGCAGCCGATGTAACTTATCAGAACGCTCAATGGATGTATTCAAGATTCAGGATTCCCGAAAGAGGAAACCCGGATGCGCCCATAGAGGAGTTTCGCCAGGTTCACTCCGGGGGCCACGGCAGCTATATACATATCCGCAGGAACATTGGAGCAGTAAACGGATATGAACCGAATCCCATACCCAGATCGAGAAACCTTCGAATCGGAAAGGTTCCACAGTACTGGCTCAAGGTCCCGGGGAGTGGATCAGTGAAACAGACGTACTGGTCCCCGAACCGGCTGGAATTTTCGGCTGACCTGGAGGAAGCGGGCACTCTCGTAATCAACCAGAACCATTACACGGGCTGGCATTCCTCGGTCGGTGAAATAACATCCCAGGGAGGTCTGCTTGCCGTTAAACTGCCGGACGGAAGAAACGAGGTAAGCGTTTACTTCTGGCCCCCCGGCCTGACTATGGGACTGATACTCAGTATAATCGCCCTCATCATCGTGATCGCGATTGTGATATGGGGTAAAAAACTTCCCCTCCGTGAACCTGATGTAAAGCCCGTGGCTTTTTCGCGAAAAGGTGCATTCGCAATTGCAGCCGGTGGTCCGCCCCTGCTCGTTGTCGCAGTTCTTGCAGCCAGTGCCCTGTTCCAGCCTTCCTATGATGAACTCATGACAGATGCCGAGGAATACCTTTCAGAACACTGGAAAAAGGGTGACGTGCTTCTGCATTATCCCGAATGCATAGGCCCCAGCTGCAAACAGTTCAGCAAATTCCAGACAGCCGGCTGGAGAGCCGTTGTAAGACCCGATAATCTGAAAAACAGGCGCCTGTGGATTCTGTACAACAGGCCGAATTACGACCCGCACGGACCGGACAAGCTCAAGAGGCTTTATAGAGTGCTACAAAGCAGAGATTTTGGATACCTGGAACTTACGCTGCTTGTTACAAAGGACGGAGACCGGGATAAGTAATATCTAACGCGCCACCCTGTTTCGCCCGTCGTTCTTGGCTTCGTAAAGCTTTTCATCGACGCTTTTGAGAAAAGTCGTCACATCCGTATGTTCACTGCCGAGGGCGGCCACCCCAACGCTTATTGTAATGGGGATGATTTCGCCTTCGAAGACGAACTGGTGCTGTTCGACTTTTGCCCTCAGCTGCTCAGCAAGTTCTGCGGCGCCTTCTATGGCCGTTTCGGGCAGGAGCATGATGAATTCCTCGCCGCCGTACCGGGCAAAGGTTTCTTCCCTGCGGCTCCTGGTCTGAATCAGCCGGGCAAGATCCTTGAGCACGTGATCACCCGCGAGATGGCCGTATGTGTCGTTCACATTCTTGAAATGGTCGAGGTCGAACATCAGAAGAGAAAGCTCGCGTCTGTATCTCCTTGCGCGTGCGACTTCCCTGTCCAGTGATTCGGTGAAGTACCGCTTGTTGAATATGCCCGTAAGGCCGTCGATGATGGTCATTCTGTAGATCTCCTCGTGATACGAGGATTCCACGTCATGGCCGGTGAGATACTTGAAAATGGTATCCCCAATCTTGAGCCTGTCGCCGTTCTTGAGCGCGTGACTCTTGATTGTCTGATCGTTGACGTATGTTCCGTTCGTGCTGTTCAGGTCTACAACCACTCGTGCAGAGTTCTGCTGCACCAGCTTTGCGTGCCGTCTGGACACCGAATCCTTGTCCAGGACGATGTTGTTTTCGGAATCCCTGCCTATGGTGATGACGGGTCGATCCAGGCCGAATTTCACACCGAGATGCACTCCTGCCGGATAGATCAGAACGAGGCAGTCGTTGCCCGATCCCCGCGATGCATCGGAAATCTTTTCAGGCGCCGTTACCTTTGTCTGCCCGCTGTCATACCCGTTTTCGTTCATGTTTTCAGCTTTCCGCCGTAAAGCAGCATTAAATCATAGGGATATGAAGAGTAAAAGAGGTTTTTACGACCCCGGTGATTCGATATTATTCAGATTCAGCAGGCCATTTGCCGTAGCCGCCCCAGTTGTAGATGTGTTCGTACCCGGCATCCGCCATGCGCCTGGCCGCCATCTCGGCCCGTCCCCCGGTTTCGCAGTAGACGATGATGAGAGCGTCTTTTGGCGGGGTATCGGTGTCCTTTTTAATGATGCCGTTCGGCAGGTTCATGGCCGTGGGGATGTGGCCTTCTTCGTAGGCTTCCTTCGGACGCACATCAATGATGCGGTAGCGTCCGTCACTCCCGGTTTTCCCCTCATCGATCAGGGCTTTGAGGGCTTCCGGTTCGTCGAGTCCCTCTGACAATCCCTCGGGAAAGCTGTCGTAGTGGGCGCATGATGCTGCAAACATAAGTACGGCAATTACGCAAAGGAATGTTTTTTTTCTCATTTTTCCCCTTTTAAAACGCTGACATTTAAAGATTTCGAACAGCATGTTATCTTCGTCTATGTATCAGATTCATGAACGAATGACGAAACCCTTATCAATACCATTCGAGAATCTCAGGCGCATATGCATCGAGTGCGGTGCGGACGATTTCGGCGTATCCCGCGCGCGCGTCCTCGATGCCGAAGCGGACTTTTTTGAAAAATGGCTGGCAAAGGGCCTGCACGGCTCCATGCATTTTCTCGAGCGCAATGTGGATGCAAGAAGGGACGTGGGCAACAGCGGCATGCTCGAAGGCGCTAAAAGCGTCGTCACGGTGTTAAAGTGCACGGGCGGCTTTGATTCGCAAACCAAGGCGGAAAAACAGACCATAACCCTGTGGGACGCTGTTGCCACGTACGCCCGCAGGCTCGATTACCACGTTTTCATGAAAAACATGCTTCATAAAATTCTGGACCGGTTAAAAGAGGAAGTATCCGGTGTCCGGGCAAGGGTGCTGGTTGACTCGGCACCCGTGCTCGAGCGCGCGTGGGCGGTCAGGGCGGGTCTGGGTTTTACGGGTTACAATACGTGTTTTATTCACACTGCGCTCGGATCGGCGGTCGTTCTCGGAGAAATCATGCTCGACATCGATGTGACTGAAGCCGCAGACGGCACGAAAACGCCTGCCGGACAATACTCGCGCGACTACTGCGCCGACTGCGGTCTGTGCATCAATGCGTGCCCCACGGGCGCCCTGATTGAACCCGGTGTGCTGGATGCCGGCCGCTGCATTTCATACCTACTGGGAGAGTACGACGGGGATATCGAACCCGGCCTGAAAAAATTAATGGGAGTGCGCGTCTTCGGCTGCGACGCCTGCCAGGCGGTGTGTCCTGCAAACGAAGTTGAATGCCGGCAAGACCCGGACTGGGAAACCGGCCCGGCAGATGAATGGAAAGCCATCAGGCTCGAGGATCTGTCCGCTTTCAGTGACCGGGAGATTGCGCGAGTGGTTGAACAAACGCCGCTTGAACGTCTCGGCATAAAGCGTCTGAGGAGAAACATCGACATCGCCTTAAGCAACATGAATGTCTGAA
>Ga0272442_10000892_pt1 | contig 46680 bp, 49 predicted proteins | sample SSMForm2O_FD_200262 | JGI IMG/M metagenome (GOLD analysis project Ga0272442, IMG submission 200262) | Marine sediment archaeal communities from Little Sippewissett salt marsh, Falmouth, MA, United States - SSM-Form-2O | ecosystem: Environmental > Aquatic > Marine > Wetlands > Sediment ...
GTGATATTACTTATTAATCAAGGAATAGCGATTGTATAAGATAAGGTATCAAGAAAGCTGAAAGGTGAATCTATGCATACGAGGAGGTGATTGAGAGAGTCGAACCATTTAAATGTAGAATAAAAAATTAAAAAAATGGAGGTACAAATTCATGAAATTTAATCGTTTGCTATGTGCTTTTTTAGTAATTTTAATGTTAACTTGCATGACTTCTTTTGCATTTGCACAAATGAAGAATCCTGATACAATCGTTTATGCACAGATCGGTGGACCTGAAACGCTAGATCCTCATTGGGCCTACGATACAGGTAGTGGCGAGATCATATATCAAACCTATGACAACTTAATTAATTACAAGGGAGAAAGTACTGAGGAGTTTGTTCCTATGATATCAACCGAAGTTCCTTCGGTTGATAATGGCCTGATGAAGGATGATGGCTTTACTTACATTTTCCCCATAAGAAAAGATGTTAAATTTCATAACGGAGATATTCTAACTCCTGAAGATGTGGAATACAGTTTTGAAAGAGCCATGATATTTGACCGTTCAGGTGGCCCAGTTTGGATGCTGATTGAACCCTTATTAGGTGCCTATGGCATTGAAGATGTCGTCGTTGAGGCTTTGGGTGTCGAAAACTATAGTGATTTATTCGTGGATGGAGATCCCCGAGGTGAACTCAAGTCAGAGCATAAAGCCGCCATGACCGAAATATTTACAGAAAAAATAGACAAAGCTGTGGAAGTTGATGGAGATAATGTCATCTTCCATCTGGCTCAAGCCTATGGTCCTTTCCTCAATATTCTTTCTCACTGCGGTAATTGGTCTGCCATCATCAATAAAAAATGGGCCATCGAACAGGGTGCATGGGATGGCAAAGCTGATACATGGTGGAACTACCACGATCCGGAAAACGAAAAAGATCCTCTTTATGCTGTTGAAAACGGCTCAGGTCCTTTTGTGTTAAAAAAATGGGTACCGGAAGAAATTATCTTATTGGAAAGATTTGATGATTACTGGCAAGGTCCTGCCAAAATAAAGAATGTTCAGGTTAAATATGTTTCCGAATACACTACTAGAAAATTAATGCTTCAAACCGGAGATGCAGATATTGCCTATATTCCGGTACAGTATCTGAGTGAAGTGGAAAAAATAGAAGGAGTTGAAGTTATCAAAAATCTTCCAACTATCTCTAATGTAGTCAGCATGTTCCCTTGGACCATTAATGCTGAAGGGAATTCCTACATTGGTAGCGGTAAATTGGATGGTGAAGGCATTCCCCCTGATTTCTTCTCCGATATTCATGTCAGAAAAGGATTTTCCTATCTTTTCCCCTATGATATTTTTATTACCAAGGTTGCTAAGGGAATGGCTATCAGGAATCCCGGACCAATTCCTAAGGGTGTTATCGGATTCACAGATGATCCTGAACTCTACTATGAGTTCAGTCTGTTAAAAGCCAAAGAAGAATTTAAATTGGCTTGGGATGGTGAACTTTGGGAAAAGGGTTGTAAATTTAATATTTTTTACAATGAGGGAAATGATGTCCGTAAAGCAGCCAGTGATATGCTCTCGCAATATGCAAAGATGTTAAATCCAAAATTTGTTTTAACTCCAGTAGCAGTCCAATGGTCTTCTTATTTAAAAGCTTTCCTGACTGAAAAACTTCCTATTTTTACCATTGGATGGTTGGCTGATTATCCAGATCCTCATAACTGGGCACCGGTCTATATGGGTAGCAATGGTGACTATGCAGGCTTCTTCGGTGAAGCTTATAGAGAGTTTGCCAGGGAAAATGTTGACCCCTTGTTGAAACAAGGACTTAAAGAGACCGATAAGGTAAAAAGAGCCGAAATCTACAAGGAATTGACCAAAATAGCTCACGACCAAGCTATTTCTATTTATGCCTACCAACCAGGTGCGAACCATGTCCAAAGAGACTGGATCAAGGGATGGTACTATAATCCAATTATGCCTGGAGAACCAGCAGGAGCAGATTTCTATACCTTGTCAAAGGGCGAATAAGTTTTAAAATAATAAATTACTAAACCCATATTGGGGTGAAAGTTCATCCTTTCGCCCCAATATCTTTTTGAGGAGAATGGAAGCATGTTATCATATATGATCAGGAGAATATTATTATTACCCATTATTTTAATAGGGGTTACTTTTCTTATTTTTTCCGTATTTTCTCTATTGAGTCCAATGGAGAGATTGGCAACTTATGTAAGGGACCCAAATACCTTGAAAAACCCCAAAGCTGCGGAAAGACTTATTGCAAAGTATCACTTAGATGAACCTTACCCTTTGGGTTATATCAATTGGCTTGAAAGAATGGCACATTTTGACTTGGGGTGGTCACAAACCGCAAACCAATCTGTTTCAGATGCGATTAAGCAAAGATTCCCCGTAACACTGGAATTAGTCTTGTACTCAATTATTCCTGTAGTATTAATTGGAATATGGCTAGGGGTAATTTCAGCCGTTCATCATAATGACATGATAGACCAGGCGATTAGAGTGACGGCAATTATAGGATGGTCGTTGCCTTCTTTTATTTTTGGCCTATTAATTTTATTTATATTTTACGGAATGTTAGGCTGGTTCCCTCCGGGTAGATTAAGTTCATGGGCACAAGACATTGTCTATACCGGTAATTTTGTTAGCTACACTCATTTGATTACCATTGATGCTTTGTTAAATGGTAATATTCCAATATTTTTAGATGCTTTAAGACATCTTATTGCCCCCATAATTACTCTGTCGTATATCTCCTGGGCATTTCTTTTAAGGATTACGCGTTCGAGTATGTTGGATACCTTGCGAAAGGATTACATTAGAACTGCAAGGGCAAAAGGAGTCGATGAGCAAACGGTTATTCATTTGCATGCAAAGAGGAATGCTTTGATCCCAGTTGCTACCATTGCCGGAATGATGATTATAGGAATGATGGGTGGCGTTATGATAACGGAAACAGTGTTTACTTATCCCGGTTTAGGTTTTTGGGCTGCCCAATCTGCCCAACAACTGGATTATGGCACAGTGATAAGTTTTGCTTTATTATTCTCAACAATTATGGTAATAGGAAATTTAGTGGTAGATTTATCTTATGCCCTTATAGATCCCAGGGTAAGATTGGAGTAAAATGATAAGATGAATAGAATATTAAAGAAATTATTTAGCAATGTAACATCACTTGTTGGAATCATTCTTCTTGCTTTTTTTATTGTTATTGCCGTATTTGCACCGGTAATTACTCCTCCATTATCAGATGACCATTATCAAATTCCCAGAATGTCCTGGGATGTAAATCCCCAACCTCCCGGTTCCCCAATGTCAGATAATATGAAGCAAGCCTATGAGTTTATGGAAAAAGAAGTCAAATGGAAAAAAGCGATTTGCGGTACTGCTGAGGGAGGATATGATATATTTTACGGATTAATATGGGGAACGAGAACTGCCTTTAAAATTGGGATAATCACTGTAACGATTTCCATGCTTATTGGAATTATTCTTGGTTCCATATCTGCATACTTTGGAGGATGGATAGATGAAGTGTTAATGAGGATAACTGATATTTTTTTATCATTCCCTTTTTTAGTGGCAGCCATGGTGCTGACAACAGTCCTCGGTAGAGGATTGGATAAAGTAATGATAGCTTTAATCAGTTTTGGATGGATGGGTTATGCTAGATTAATAAGGGGTAGTATACTTTCTACCAAGGAAGAGACTTATGTTATGGCGGCAAAGGCATTGGGAGTAAACGATACTAAAATTATTTGGAAACACCTTTTGCCAAATACTATATTTCCTGTTATGGTCCAGGGTTCCATGAATATTGGTTCCATGGTGATTATGGCTGCGGCTCTCAGCTTTTTAGGGGTAGGAGCTCCGGTTGGATATGCTGATTGGGGGCAAATGGTTAGTTTTGCCAGAAACTGGATTATCGGTTCTCCGGGCAATGCAGGACAGTATTGGTATGCAGTATTCTATCCGGGAATATTTATTGTTTTATTTGTTCTGTCCTGGAACCTTATCGGTGATACGCTCAGAGATATTCTTGATCCCCGTTTAAGAGGAGAATTATAGTGAAAAATAATAAAAAAATTTTATTGGAAATTAAAGATTTAAAAACCTATTTTTTTACGGAAGAAGGCGTGGTAAAAGCAGTAGACGGAGTTGATTTTAAGGTATACGAAGGGGAGACTTTGGGTATTGTTGGAGAATCTGGCTGTGGAAAAAGCGTTACTGCTTTTTCTATTATGCGGTTATTGGATTATCCAGGTAAGACCATTGGCGGCGAAATCATCTTCAAGGAAAAAGATATATTAAAGAAGAGTGAAACTGAAATGCGGCATATCAGAGGAAAGGAAATAGCTATGATATTTCAGGAACCCATGACTGCTTTAAATCCGGTATTAACCATTGGATTTCAGATTTCAGAATCTTTAAGAATGCATTTTAATCTAAACAAAGAAGAAGCATCTAAAAAAGCAATAAAATTGTTAACCAAAGTAGGCATTCCAGTGCCGGAGCAGCGCGTTAACGAATATCCTCATCAATTAAGCGGTGGAATGAGGCAAAGAGCCATGATAGCAATGGCCTTATCTTGTGATCCCAATTTGTTAATTGCTGACGAACCGACAACTGCTTTAGATGTGACCATACAAGCACAAATACTTGAATTAATGAAATCTTTATTAAGAGATTTTAACGGGTCTTTGATCATGATAACCCATGATTTGGGCGTTATTGCGGAAATTGCAGATAGGATTGCAGTGATGTATGCAGGAAAAATCGTAGAATATGCCGATAAAAAAACAATTTTCAAAAATCCTTCGCATCCTTACACCTTTGGCTTATTAACTTCTATTCCCAGGCTTGACATGGAAATGAAGAGATTAAATGTCATACCGGGCATCGTGCCAAATCCCTTACATTTCCCCGAAGGTTGTAAATTTAATACAAGGTGTAAATTTGCCACTGAGAAATGCCGTGAAAAAGAACCGGATTTAACGGCATTGACAGAAGAGCATTTGGTTCGATGTTGGCATGTAGATAAGGTGATTCAAGAGGCAAAAAAGATCTTTTAGAAGGAGCATGGAAAAAAAATGGCTAATATGCTTTTGGAAGTAAAAAATTTAGTAAAATATTTCCCAATCAAGAAAGGTGTTTTTAAACGAACGGTTGGCTGGGTAAAAGCAGTTGATGATATTTCTTTTGAAGTATACGAAGGTGAAACAGTGGGATTAGTGGGAGAATCAGGCTGTGGCAAAACAACCACCGCTCTAACCATATTGAGATTGGAAGAACCAACCAAGGGACAAGTAATATTTGAAGGAAGAGATATTTTAAAATTAAAAAAAGGAGAAATGAGAAAAGAGAGAAAAAATATGCAGATCATTTTTCAGGATCCTTACAGTTCTCTTAATCCTAGAATGAAAATAAAAGATATTATTGCAGAAGGGATTATTACACATAAAATATTAACTGGTCGTGAGAAATATAAAAGAGTTGGGGAGCTTTTAGAACTGGTAGGTATATTACCTGAATACATGAACAGGTTTCCGCATGAATTTAGTGGAGGTCAGCGACAGAGAATAGGCATTGCCAGAGCTCTTGCATTGGAACCGAAAATAATTATGTGCGATGAAGCGGTTTCTGCGTTAGATGTTTCCATACGCTCTCAAATTATTAACTTGTTAAAAGATCTTCAGAAGCAATTTAATCTTACCTATCTTTTTGTTGCCCATGATTTAAGTGTTATAAAATATATTAGCGATAGGGTCGTTGTTATGTATTTAGGAAAAATTGTGGAAATTGCAGATAAGCATGAGTTGTTTAATAACACCTTGCATCCCTATACACAGGCATTAATATCTGCGGTACCCGTTCCAAGCTTAGATTATAAAAAAGATCGAATTATTTTAAAGGGGGATGTTCCCAGTCCGGTCGATCCACCAAAGGGATGCAGATTTCATCCAAGATGTTCAAGGGCAATGAAAAAATGTTCAGAAAAGGAACCGGGATTGATAGAAGTTAAGAAAGGCCATTTTGTCGCATGCCATCCTGCCTAGCAGTAAAAAAATGAATTATCTGATAGGGTTCACGCGAAGAAACAATGAGCGCATCAATGGACTTTGAACGGATAGATTAACAAGTAAAACAGAAGGGATATGCTCTAGTCTTTGAACTATATGATTATAAAATAATGTTTTGCAGATAGAAAGATAAATAATATTATTTTTCTATCTGATATTTCACAAAAGCCATGTATTTCTAATAAATATTCCCTGGAATTGCATGGTTTTTTTCTATGCTTTTATTATAAATTATGATATTATAATACAAAATCATTATAAGCTGATGTTGAAATAACGTAAAATTTGTAAATTTAAAATATTAGTATATTTTGGGAAAGATAGATTAAACATAATAAATAAATATTCTTGAGAAGCCCTTATCTCTTGAATTTTCTGAATCAAAAAGTATGTGCGCCCGTAGCTCAATGGATAGAGCAGGGGCTTCCTAAGCCCTGTGTTGGAAGTTCGACTCTTCTCGGGCGTACCATCATATATTTAATGTTTCCCCGAATAAAGAGTAAAAAAGAAAAGGATATTATCTGAATGAAAACAGATTTAAGCAAACAGGTAAAAGAAATTGTTATTGACTCGATTAACATGAATATTAAACAAGAAAAAATTAATATTCAAAATATTCCGGAGATAATACTGTTAGCTACTCGCAGTAAATCTCATGGAGATATTGCCACAAATATTGCCTTGCAACTATCTCGAATGGTTAGAATGAATCCCATGAAAATTGCTCAACTTATCGTTAACAATATAGATACAAAAAACAATGTCATAGAAAAAGTAGAAATTGCAAAACCTGGTTTTATAAATTTTTGGTATAAAAATAGTTGGCTGTATCAAATAATTAGAGAAATAAGAGAAAAAGGAAAAGAGTTTGGAAAGATTAACATAGGAAAAGGAATAAGAATTCAGATTGAATTTGTAAGTGTCAATCCAACTGGCCCATTGCATGTTGGTCATGGTAAATGTGCAGCAGTTGGGGATGCATTGAGTAGAATCTTGAAAGCTGCCGGGTATGATGTGGAAAGAGAATACTATATTAATGACCAGGGAAAACAGATTGATACTTTGGGAAAATCGGTTGAAGCAAGATATAATAATCTATTGGGAGAAAATGTAGAATTTCCCTCTGACGGATATAAAGGTGATTACATTATTGATATTGCAAGAACGATTATCGCCCAGTTTGGTGAAAGTTTCAAAAACAAGTATGATCAGAAAACTTTAGAGTTTTTCAAGGAGTTTACTTTAAAAAAGATTTCAACTGAAATAAAAAGAGATTTAGAGAATTTCAATGTACATTTTGATACATGGTTTAGTGAAAAATCATTGTTTAAAAAGGGTAAACTTGAAGAAGTTTTAGATGTTCTTCGTAAAAAAGGTTTTGTATATGAAAAAAACGGTGCGATATGGTTAAAAACGACTGCATTTAATGATGAAAAAGATCGGGTTGTTATCCGAGAGAATGGCATTCCAACTTATTTTGCTTCAGATATTGCCTATCATCAAGATAAATATCAAAGAGGCTTTAAAAAAGTCATTGATGTTTGGGGCGCAGACCACCATGGTTATATCGAAAGAATGAAGTCTTCCATGCAAGCTCTGGGTTATCCTTCAGATTTTTTTGATGTATTAATTGTCCAATTTGTCACTTTGATCAAGGATGGCAAGGAAGTGGGCATGTCTACCCGGGAAGGCGAATTTATTACTTTAAAAGATCTAATAAATGAAGTAGGAAAAGATGTTGCACGGTATTTCTTCCTAATGAGAAGTTATGATAGTCATACCGAATTTGACCTTGATATTGCCAAATCCCAATCAATGGAAAATCCTGTTTATTACATTCAGTATGCTTATGCGCGAATATGTAGTATTATAAGAAAAGCGGGGGAAGCAGGAATAAAGTTGGATGAAAAGGATAATTTAAATTTACAATTGCTGAATTCAGAAGAGGAAATCAAGCTCCTAAAAAAATTATCATCATTGAAAGATGTTATCAGGAGAAGTGCAATGACCAAAAAACCACATTTACTGACCACATATCTTTATGATTTGGCATCTGTATTTCATAAATATTATACAGTTCATAGAATTATTGTGAAGGATCAAGAATTATCCAAATCTAGATTGCTTCTCATTGATTGCACTAGAATAGTATTACTGAATACCCTTAATCTCTTAGGGATTAGTGCTCCTGAGAGTATGTAAATTAATAAAATTAATGGTCTTTATCCTTAACTTTTGTATCAATATTTGCTCTATTACCAAATGAGAACCTACATGAGAAATTCTAAAATTTATTGATAATTTGAAAAATAATTGGAAAGAAAATGTAAGGATAAATCGTCTGCCTTATCATTGTTTAACTGGTAACTTATGCTTTTGGAGGTTTTGTGAACAAATTGAACGAGACAAGATTTATAATAATTACAGGTTTGTCTGGTGCTGGCAAAAGTATAGCAATTAAATGTTTTGAAGACTCAGGTTTTTTTTGCGTGGATAATATACCGCCTCAATTAATCATTAAATTTGCAGAAATCTGCTTAAAATCAAAAGGAAAACTTTCAAAAATAGCTTTAGTTGTGGACATTCGGGGTGGGATATTTTTTAAAGACCTATTTAATTCTTTCGATCATCTAAAAAGCCTGGGTATTAATACGGAAATATTTTTTTTAGAAGCAAATAATAAGGTTTTGGTACATCGCTTTGGAAGCACTCGGAGGAAGCATCCCTTAAGCCATTCCGATAGCATTTTAGAAAACATAAAAGAAGAGAGAAAAAGACTGAATGAACTTAGATCGAAAGCTAATTTAATTATTGATACCTCTGATTTAACTCCTAAGCAACTAAGCAATGAATTAATACGTAATATTATCAAAAACAAATCACAAGATATACGGTTAACCCTCATTTCGTTTGGCTATAAATATGGCATTCCCATTGATGTCGATATGGTATTTGATGTCAGATTTATTCCAAATCCGTTTTACATAGAAAGTTTACAGGCCTTACCTGGGACAAATCAAAAAATTATTAACTATGTAACTGATTTTGAAATTACTCAAAAATTTATGAAAACATATTTTAATTTAGTGGTAGATTTAGTTCCTTACTACCTTAAAGAAGGAAAGACCTATTTATCCATTGCCTTTGGATGTACGGGAGGGAGGCACAGATCAGTTGTTTTAACCAGTGAATTAGCCTCACATCTACAAGCAAATGGCTATAAGACATTTCTAAAACATAGAGATATTGATAAAGAAGAAATTAAAGTTGGGAAGTAAATATTATTGCTATCTTATGATTTGATTTCGAATAAAAAATTTTATAAGATAAAAAAAATAGCTTTGATGTTGGCCATACTTTTTACCTCAATGAATGAAGAGATGAAAAATGTTATTTTCATATCGTGTAAAAAATGAAATTGTTAGAATTATTCCGCAAAGTATTTCTGAGCAAAAAGACGAATTGTCGGCTTTCATTGTTTTAAGGGGAAACCTTAGAAAAATAAGTGAAAATATTATTCTATCTATTGTGCTCGATAATTCTTCAAATGCTCGAATTGCGTACAATCTAATTAAAAATATTTTTAATATACATCCCATGGTTGTCGCAAAAACATTAATCCATAAAAAAAAGCATTATATTGTAAAAATATTATCAGAAGAAGATAGTATAAAAATCGTAAATGAGATAGGTTTGATCTGGGAAAAAAGCACAAATGAAAATTCTGAGATGATTTTTACAAAAAAAAGAAAAATCATTGAACCTGGATCAAAAAAATCATATCTCAGAGGCGCTTTTTTAATTGATGGTTATGTAAATGACCCTGAAAAAATGTACCATTTGGAAATTTCAGTCCATCGTAGGGAAGAAGCTGAATTTATACATCATTTATTGAATAATTTTAATTTAAATGCTCGAATTAGTTTCTGGAAAAAGAGATGGGTGGTATACTTGAAAAAGGGCGATAGTGTATTTGAATTTTTAAGATTAGTGGGCGTTCAAAACGCTTTATTGCATTTTGAAGACATTCGAGCAAGGAAAGATGTTTTAAACACTGTCAACAGATTAGTTAATTGTGAAACGGCAAATCTGGACAAAACTATTCTTTCTGCTGCAAAAGAATTGAGAAGTATTGACATTATTGAAAAAACCATTGGATTGAAAAATATTTCACCAAAATTGCTTTCAATTGCCAGGCTTAGAAAGAGCTTGCCTTATGCAAGCTTACAAGAGTTATCGGAAGAAATCGATTTCAAAATAAGCAAGTCCGGCATTTACCATCGCTTAAAAAAAATAAATCAAATCGCAGACGAGTTGTAATAAAAGGCGATTTAACCCTAATATAAATAAGGAAAAATCTACAAAAATATTGCAAGGAGGTACAAAATGGCAAATGTCATATTGAAAAATTTCACCAAGAAATTCAAAGATGTCACCGCCGTCGATGATCTCAATATTGAGATAAAGGATAAGGAGTTTGCCGTACTGGTCGGACCCTCCGGATGTGGTAAGACGACCACCTTACGCGCCATTGCCGGCCTAGAAGAGGCAACCGCCGGTGAAATCTATATCGGTGATAGATTGGTGAATGATGTCCAGCCCAAAGACCGGGATATTGCCATGGTCTTTCAGAACTATGCCCTCTATCCCCATATGGATGTTTACAACAACATGGCCTTTGGCTTAAAACTCCGCAAGTTCCCCAAGAAAGATATTGACCAGAGGGTGGAGGAGGCTGCTGAGATACTCGGCATCCAAAACCTCTTAAAACGCAAACCCAAACAGCTCTCTGGAGGTCAAAGGCAAAGGGTCGCGGTTGGCAGAGCCATCGTCCGTAAACCCAAGGTCTTTTTATTTGATGAACCCCTCTCCAACCTGGATGCCAAACTAAGGGTTGCCATGCGGGCCGAGATCAGTAAACTGCACCGTCGCCTGGAAGCCACTATCATTTATGTTACCCATGATCAGGTAGAGGCCATGACCATGGCCAGCCGCATCTTCATCATGAATGACGGCCGCCTGCAGCAGGCGGGTGATCCCTTGAATGTCTATAAAGAACCGACCAATAAATTTGTCGCCGGTTTTATCGGTTCGCCTGCCATGAACTTTGTCGATGCCACCCTGCTGAAAGAGGGTAACGGTTATGCTATCGATGCAGAGAGTTTCAAGGTCAGGGTCCCGGAAAAACAGCAGGCCAAACTGAAGGCCTACGCCGGTAAAAAGATCATCTTCGGTATCCGTCCGGAAGATCTGCATGACAAACAGTATGCCTCCAAGGAAATATCAGGAGAAGCACTGAAAGCCAAAGTGGAGGTCATCGAACCTTTAGGTGCCGAGATCTTTATCTATCTGGCCATCGGAAACAACTCCTTGATCGGAAAGATGGATTCCCGAACCCAGGTGAAAGTGGAAGAGGACCTGGGTGTGGTCATTGATATGGAAAAAACCCATATCTTCGATCCGGAGACCTTGTTGACGGTCGTGTAATGATGATACGGCAAAAGTGAGACAGCTAGATGAAACATGAATTAATATTAAAGCAAAAACAAAAATTAATCCTGACGCCTCAATTGTATCAGTCAATTAATATTTTACAATTAAATATAGTAGAGCTCAGAAATGTAATCAATCAGGAATTAATTGAAAATCCTTTGCTCGAGATAGCTCAACCAAAGAAGATTGAAACAGAAAGCGACCAAAGGGAATATGAAAATGACAATGATGTTGAAGATAAAAATGTTCCACAAGAAAAAATCAATTTAATAGATTGTTTGAGTTATTTAAAAGAAAAAGAATATGTTGCCCATTCAAGCAAACAGCATGATTATCGTAAAGACGGTTTGGAGAGGATTTTAAGTTATAGAATATCATTGCAAGATTATCTTTTGAATCAATTAAGATTGACAACCAAAAATGCTTTGGATTATAAGATTGGCGAATATATCATTGGAAATATTGATGAAAATGGCTATTTAAAACTTTCTTTAGAGATTGTATCGAAGGAAATTAATATTGAAGAAGATAGGATTTATAAAATACTTCAATTGATCCAGAGCTTTGACCCTCCTGGAGTAGGTGCCCGTAGTTTAGAAGAATGTTTGCTGATTCAAGAAAAACAACTTGAATATCATGACATTAATTTGCAGGAAATAATTAAAAAATATTTACCAGATTTGGCAAATAAATCTTATCAGAGAATAGCTAAAGAATTGGATCTATCAGTGACGGAAATTCAGAAATTGGCAGATGCGATTAAAAAAAATTTTGATCCCAAGCCCGGTAGAAAAATGAGCAGCTTGAATGAAATTAAATATACTATTCCTGACCTCGTTATTAGAAAAAAAACAAATGGCGAGTATAGAATTATTCAGAACGATACTTTCTTGCCTCGAATAAAAATAAATCATATGTACAAAAACATATTAGATAGAGGCAATGATTCCGTTTTTCTGCATGAAAAACGTTTATCCGACCAAAGGAAAAATATTGACAGGAAAATCAAGGATACCAAAGAATACATTGAAAATAAGATAAATTCAGCTAAATATTTAATTAATGGGATAGAACACAGAAAGCAAACTATAAATCGCATTATAGAGACTTTAATTGACTATCAAAGAGATTTCTTGGATAAAGGCATTCTGTTTATAAAACCCTTGACCCTAAAAGACGTTGCAGATAGATTAAATATTCACGAATCGACAGTTTCCAGAGCGATTCATGGTAAATATATTCAAACTCCCCGTGGACTTGTTAAGATAAAATTCTTCTTTTCTAAACGAATAGAAGATAATAATACGGAAAGTATTTCGGCAACTAAAATAAAAAAAATGATAAAGACCCTGATTCAGACAGAAAATCATTGTCAACCATGGAGTGATCAAAAAATTGCCGATTTACTTTATTTAAAGGAAAATATTAATATTGCCAGGCGTACTGTAACCAAATACAGGAAAACTCTCAAAATATTGCCATCCAAATTTCGCAAGAGATTTAATATGTAATGGACTTCTAAGAAAAGAATTTTTATTTGAAGAGATGTGAACCATTTTGTGAGCACCTTAGCATTTTATAATTACCATCTTTACAGTTATTTGAAAAGATAAAATTGTGATAAAATGTGACATTAAAAACCTGCGACCATTGAATGCTTGAAAAAACATTTAAACTAATATATTATAAAGCCATAAAAAAACAATTATTTTGGAATTAGAAGACAAATAAAGTTTGTTATTGGGTGATCTAAATGCTAGTATACCTTAACAAAAAACAATAAAAGGAGGGGAAAATGACAATCAAAGTAGGAATTAATGGCTTCGGCAGGATCGGCAGAAACGTATTTAGAGCAGGTATTATTGATAAAGACATAGAATTTGTCGCGGTCAATGATATCACAGACGGAAAAACCTTAGCTCATTTATTAAAATATGATTCTATCCATGGAAAGCAAGAAAATGTGGCCTTTGAAAATGGCAATATTATTGTAGGTAATAAAAAATTAAAAGTACTCAGCGAAAGAGATCCTGGGAAGTTGCCTTGGAAAGAATTGGGTGTGGATTTAGTCATTGAATCTACAGGAATTTTTCGAGACAGGGAAGGGGCTTCCAAACATCTAACTGCTGGTGCCAAGAAAGTCATTATTTCCGCACCTGCCAAAGGAGAAGATATTACAATTGTTATGGGTGTAAACGAGGATAAATACAACGGTGATGAGCATCACATTATTTCTAATGCATCCTGTACTACCAACTGTCTTGCCCCAGCGGTAAAAGTGCTCAATGATGTTTTTGGTATCGTGAAAGGAATAATGACTACGACGCATTCATATACAGCTGATCAAAAATTAATGGATTTGCCCCATAAAGATCTTAGGCGTGCGAGAGCGGCTGCTTTATCTATTATACCCACTACGACTGGTGCTGCGAAAGCAGTAACACTTGTAATACCTGAATTAAAGGGAAAATTGAACGGCATGGCTTTTAGGGTTCCCACTCCCAATGTTTCCGTTGTTGATTTAGTCGTATTGTTAGAGAAAAATACCAATTCGGAAGAAATTAACCAAGCATTTCTGAAGGCCTCCAAAGAGGAATTAAAAGGAATTTTAGATTATAACGAAGAACCTCTGGTTTCAAAAGATTACAATGGCAATAGTTATTCTTCGATTATTGACGGCTTATCTACCATGGTAATAGATGGAAATTTGGCTAAAATTATCGCTTGGTATGACAATGAATGGGCGTATTCATGCAGAATTCTCGATTTGGCAAAATATATTTTCAGATAATAAGGAAAAAAATAAGAAATAAGTGATCTGTAAAAATCTTGCAAATAAAGAGAAGGAATTTGGATGTATGGTATTATTCCTGCCCATGAAAAGATGAAGATTAATGATTGATCGATTGTGTTCTTTCTTTATTACTGAATTGCGAAGCAATTTAAAAAAGATTGCTTCGCAATTCTGTATATGCTTGCAAATTGGAGTGGATTTTAATTGAAAAATATAAAGTAAGGATATGATTTAACAAAATTATGGGTGGTTTCTGATTAAAATTGGAGGTAATTGATATGAGAATACCGGTTATTGCTGGTAATTGGAAAATGAATAAAACTGCATTGGAATCAGTTTCATTGGTAAAAGAAATAAAAGATTTTGTTCGTAACATGGATGGTGTGGATATTGTAGTATGTCCGCCTTTCACTTCTCTTTGGGTGGTAAAAGAGATAATAAACGGTACAAATATTCATCTGGGTTCCCAAAACTTATACCAGGAAGAAAAAGGAGCATTTACTGGTGAAATATCACCTTTAATGTTGAAGGATGTCGGATGCGAGTATGTCATATTGGGACATTCTGAAAGGAGAAAATATTTCAAAGAAACATCTAATGAGGTTGCAAAGAAGGCAAAGGCTGCTTTGAAGCATAATCTTGTTCCCATTGTTTGTGTTGGTGAAAACTTAAATGAGCGGGAAAGTGGCAAATATAAAGAAATAATTAAGGAAGAAATCAAAGCCCTATTTGGCGAAATTGATTCTACTCTTGCTGCGAGGATAGTCATTGCCTATGAGCCTGTTTGGGCTATCGGCACTGGAAAATCTTCCAGCCCGGAAGATGCAGAATCCGTTATCAAGTTTATTAGGGAATTGTTTCTTTCTCAATACGGAAACAATGTAGCAGAAAAAATCCGAATCTTGTACGGTGGAAGCGTAAACGCCAACAATATTGCTGAATTTATGGAAAAAGCTGATATTGATGGTGCTTTGGTCGGTGGAGCCAGCTTACTTGCTTTAAGCTTTTCACAGATAATAAAAACTGCCAAGGTTTTATAAAGGGTGATATGTGGTTGCGGTCAGAGATAAGAGAATAAAAAATGATGAATCTTTAATTTTTAAAGATTCATCATTTCTATCTTTTCATTTTTACGAAATCAAAGTCAATCATGATAACACGAGAAATAAGCTAGAATAAATAAGAATTTATTCTTGAACTGAAAATATAATTGTGCTAAAATTATACACTGGAATTAGAAACAAAAAAACCATGGTTTGTTTATTATTTTGAAAATATTTTTAGAAGAATCAATGAAATCTAGAAGGGGAGTGAAAAATGTCAATCGTATTTATGATTATTCAAATTGCCATAAGTATTGCTTTAATTTTAGCTGTCGTACTACAAGTTAGAAAAACAAGTAAAGCCTCCGGTATATTTGGTGGTGGAACAACAGCAGATTATAGCGGAAAGAAGGGAAGAGAAGCGTTTTTAGTTAAACTTACAACTGGAATAGCAGTGCTTTTCATGGTTTCCTCTTTATTGCTCAGTCTGGTCAAGTAAAGAGCATTTCGTTTTCTGAATTATTGGAACTTTATGTAATCGGCGTAGAATTAAACTATTTTTATTGTTATAATCTGACAGGGTCGTAGAAAAATAAGTTAAGAAATGAGATATTATGCCGGGATGGCGGAATTGGTAGACGCGCCAGCTTGAGGGGCTGGTGAGCATATGCTTGTGGGGGTTCAAATCCCCCTCCCGGCACCAGTATTAATATTGAAAGAGGAAGTCAAGGACTTCCTCTTTTTTTTGAATATTTAAAAAAAGATTCGATTCTTAAATACATTTCTCCTATTTCGCTAACAGATTTGGTGATAAGGCAACGTTGATGGTCGAGAAAAATAGATTAAATGAGTTTGCCATTAAATATAATATTGTTGATTTTTAAGTAAAATAGATACAATCCTACTCTTGAGAACAAGATGGTAAGTTAGAAAGCATATGAGGGGACAGAGTAAAAAAATGCACGAAGCTTCAATCGCACAAAATTTATTAGGAATTATTTTGAGTAAGGCAAAAGAATGCAATGCAAAAAAAATTACTAAAATTACGTTAAAGTTGGGGGAATTTACGGGAATCAATCAGGAATCTTTGACGTTTGCTTTTAAAAATATAACCCAGGAAACAATCGCAAAAAATGCAATTCTTGATATTGTGCCATCTGCTTTAATGGGAAAATGTAGAAAGTGTAACGAAGAATTTGAGATAAATAAAATAGAATTTAAGTGTCCAAAATGCAACAGCATATTGATTGATATTGTTTCTGGGGAAGATTTGTTTGTTGATAATATTGAAATAGAATAATCCTTTGAAAAACCCTAAAAAAACTTTACATCAAAGCTAATAAAATGCTATACTTTATTTTGATAATTAAATCCAAAGAGAGGTGAAGTGATGATAGATTTGATTGTAACCTTTTTACTTAGTATGTTGACTTATCTGTTTCTTACGGCCAGCCAAGGAGAAGTATGGGGGTTATGGAGTGTTTTTGAAATGAGTACCGGAGTTATTCTTTCAGCTATCGTGGCTCTTATTGCAAATAAGGTGCTGTTTCAAAAGAAAAATTATAGAATGTTGAATCCGATCAGGTGGGTGAATTTTTTACTTTATTTTATAGGACCCTTTTTTGTTGCCTTGACCAAGGCAAATATCGATGTTGCCTATAGGGTTATTACAGGTAAAATTAATCCGGGAATTGTAAAAATTTCTCCGGATTTAAAAACTGATTTAGGAATTACGCTATTAGCAGATTCTATTACATTAACTCCAGGTACGCTTACGGTTGATATTGATGAGGAAAAAAATGATTTGTATATCCATTGGATAAATGTTACCACTTTAAAACCTACCACTCACCACATTTGCTCAAATTTCCCTCAATGGATAAGGAGGATTGCAGAATGAGTGAATATTTCAGTATTTTTATTGTCCCAGGTGGCTTGCTTGTGATATTTATGCTACTGTCATTAATTAGGCTGATTCTAGGCCCTACTGTTCCGGATAGAATAGTTGCTCTTGACACCATAAACACATTGGTTGTCGCCGGAATGATTCTTGTGGGAGCTGCTTTTGAAGAAGTTATTTATATCGACGTGGCTATTGTATATGCATTATTATCTTATATCGGGACTTTATATGTTGCCAAATATCTGGAAGGAGGGCCAAAAGGATAATGGGTTTATTAATAGCTATTTTGTATATATTATTAGCAATAGGTGTGGTATTTAATTGTTTGGGTTCAATTGGTCTTCTGAGGTTTCCTGACGTATATACAAGGCTCCATGCAGCGACAAAAGCGACTACTTTTGGTTCTATCTTTACAAGCTTGGCAGTTATTGTCTTTGGGTTCTACAAATGGAATGTCATGGGGGATTCTAAATTTGTTGTTCTTGCTCTTCATAGCATTGTTGCCTTGTTTTGCCTGATTATTACTAATCCGACAGGTGCTCATGCTATTGCTCGAGCAGCTCACCGTAGCGGAATAATGCCGAAACAAGCGGTGATAGATCAACTGAAGGAGGCGAAATTAAAATGAGCTACTTTTACGAAGTCATACAAGTCTCTACATTAATTGTTATGGTAGTATCTGCTTTTTTAGCGGTTGCACATAGAAAGCTATTACCATCAATCATTGCTCTAGCTGTAGCAAGTTTACTTCTTTCGCTTGAATTTTATTTATTGCAAGCACCTGACGTAGCAATAGCGGAAGCGGCTATCGGTGCTGCATTAACAATGGCAATATTTATTTTTGCCATTAGAGGAACTAGATAGGAGGGATACAATGAAAAAAATTATTTTTGCAGTTGCTTTTTTAATATTTGCTTCTTTCTTGCTGGTAAGCGCTATAAATATGAGAACATTTGGAGACCCTGCTATTAGTGATATGGATGATTATTTCATTGAAAATGCACAGAAGGAAACCGGGGCAAATAACGTGGTAACATCCATAGTATTTGATTATAGGGGATTTGATACTTTAGGTGAAGCCACTGTTTTATTTACAGCAGTCGTTGGTATTGTAGCACTGTTCAGGGGGGTAAAGAAATGAAAGGAATGTCTAAAATAGTCAAAACTGTTGCAAATTTTGTTTATGGATTTATTATTATTTTCGGTTTCTATATTATCGTACATGGCCATCTTACGCCAGGAGGTGGATTTCAAGGTGGAGCGGTTGTAGCTTCAGCTTTTGCCTTGGCTTTAGTATCTTACGGTAGCGTGAATTCGCAAAAATTTCTCAAAAAAGATATTTTTTCTTTATTTGAAAGTTTTGGTTTAACCTTGTTTATTGTTTTAGCGTTTTCTGGTTTAGGAATTACCTTTTTTTACAATTTTTTAGCAAATAGCGGCAACTGGTTTGGTGATGCAGCTGTAATAGGGACAAATCCCGGGAATATGAATACGGGTGGATTGATTCCCTTGATGAATATTGCAGTTGGATTAGAAGTACTCTCTGCATTAGGAGTTATTGTATTGGTAATGGCTAAGGGAGCGGAATTTACCAGGAAAAAGGAGAATTCATAATATGATAGATAATTTACCTTATATTGCGGTAGCAATTTTTATTGGTTTGGGAATTTATACTTTGATGTATAAGAAGAATTTAATTAAGATTGCCATTGGCATCTGTTTAATTGAGAATGGAGTTAATTTATTTTTAATCACGCTGGGATATAGGAAAGGGGCTGTTGCACCAATTTACACCATGGCTCCTTCCGGACAAAGTATGGTATTACCGACTCCGCAAGCGCTAACGCTAACCAGTATTGTTATAGGAATCGCTACAACTGCGCTTATATTATCCGTTGTGATGATGATTTATAAACATTATGGAACTTTGGATACAGATGAAATAAGGAGGTTAAGAGGATGAATATATTGCTAAACAATAGTCCGATCTTGATACTTGCTTTGCCCTTGCTTGCAGCCTTTTTAATACCTCTTATAAGTAGGATAAATAAAAAAACAGTGGGATCTTTTTCAGCTTTAGTTTTAGCAATTAGTCTGGTAATGACTATTTTTCTAGCAGTCAAAGTAATAACCGTTGGTCCTCAAGTATATGTTTTTGGAGCAAAATCTTCCGGATTGACTTTGCCTTCCGGATTAAGTGTTCCAATCAGAATCATGTTTCAAGTGGATGCCATGGGAATATTTATGGGTTTGATTACAGCAACGGTTTCATTTTTAGGTGCCATTTATTCTTTGGCTTTTATAAAGAATCAGGAAGGAATGGATAAATTTTATTCTTTGTTGCTTCTTTTAACAGTGGGAATGTTCGGGATGGAATTTACCGGTGACTTATTTAACTTTTTTGTATTCCTGGAAATTGCTTCAATTGCCTCAGTTGCTTTGATTGCCTATCGCGGAATCAATGCAGGAGAGCCAGCAGAAGCAGGATTAAAATATATGATTGTCAGCTCCATATCTGCACTCGTTGTTTTATTCGCCATCGGTATCTTTTATGGCGAATATGATCTTTTAAATATTGCTGCATTGGCCAACATGATAAAATATTCTCAATTAGACAAAATTGCGCTTGCTCTTTTATTGCCGGTTCTAGCTATGAAATCAGGAGCTGTGCCTATGCACATGTGGACGCCTGATGCCTATTCGGAAGCTCCGGCTCCTATTACTATGATATTAGTAGCAGCCAGTCAGGCAAGCCTCTATGCTCTATTTAGAATTCTTTTCTCTTTATATAATGTGAGTTCAAACACCTTAACAGCAGGTTGGATTATTATTGTATTTGGTGTATTGTCCATGTTTATTGGTGTTACTATGGCTATTGTACAAAAAGATATTAAAAGATTAATGGCCTATCATGCAGTTTCTCAAACAGGATATATGCTTCTCGGTGTTGGTGTCGGATTAGCCGTGTTATCCAACCCAATTGCGCTCAAGGAATATGGAATTACTTCACTGGAAGGTGGAATATTCCACATTATGAATCATGCCATGTACAAGGGTTTATTATTTTTAACTGCCGGTGCTCTCTTCTTTAGAACGGGGACCAGAAACCTTAATAAGATGGGAGGACTAGCTCATTCAATGAAATACACTACGATTTTCTTTATTATCGGAGCAGCAGCGATTGCTGGCCTTCCACCATTTAACGGTTTTGCTTCGAAGTTATTGATATATGAATCTGTATACAAATTTAATCCCTTGCTTTCCATTATTGCAATGGTAGTAAGCATTTTAACCCTTGCTTCATTCGTGAAAGTTTTCCATAGCGCTTTTTTAGGACCAAAACTTCCTCAATTCAATGATGTACGAGAAGTGCCCCAAAGCATGGTGTTTTCCATGGCAGTTTTGTCATGCATCATTATTTTCTTTGGATTATTTCCTGATTTAATTGTAGATAATTTAGTTCATCCTGCAGTAATGGCTTTAGTGGAACAGGTTAAATATACTGGAACAGTATTAGGAGGAATGTAAAAATGTTTGGACTATTAGAAACTGGAAGTGGATTTTGGAGTGCCATTATTTGGGTAATTGCAGTATTGGTTATCGGTTATGCAGTGGTTTATATCAGGAATAAAGGCGAGGATAGTTATAAAAAAGATTCCGAACAAGTCAAGCCATTTATTTCAGGTAATCCTGAAGGGAGCAAAGAAGCTTCACATTTAAGCGCAAGTCATATTTATTGGGGATTTACCGAGGCGTTGAAAGGGTATTATAAACCTTTAATCGAAATGCATACCGGAAACATCAATGACTATAGTAGTTGGATAATTACAGTCACTGTAATCGTATTAATTATAATAGGAGTGAGTTAACCGTGAAATTAAATAAATACTTTGAAAAATCTTTATGGGTCTTTCATCTGAATACGGGATCTTGTAATGGATGTGATATAGAGATTGTAGCAGGATTAACACCGCGTTATGACTTTGAGAGATTTGGAATTAAATTGGTTGGTAGTCCAAAACATGCTGATGTATTATTAGTGACTGGACCAGTTACTGAGAAAATGGCTGATAGAGTGAAACGTGTTTATGAACAAGTTCCTGATCCCAAAGCTGTTATCGTAGTAGGAACATGTGGTACAAGCGGAGGAGTGTTTCATAATTCTTATATTTTGAGAGGTTCTGTCGATAAATTAATCCCGGTTGATGTTTATATTCCGGGGTGTCCAGTCAGGCCCGAAAGTATTATTAATGGTGTTTTGCAAGCATGGGTAAAACTTGAAAAATTAAGAAAAGGCACAGAGAAAAGCCCGGCATAACAACATTTTCTAAATCGAAAATTAGATAGATAGAAAATCAAAGTCAATGTAAAACGTGGCAAATAACGGTTTTAAAATGGCACAATAAATTTTATTAGGAAATTAACGGTTTATATATATTATATGATCAAAAAAATTCAATTGATAATAATTAAATGAATACATTGATTTGAAACCAAATGAACTAGTCACTAAAGACTAAAAAAAAGGTGGTAAGGGAATGGAAATGATGAAACCAGAAGAAATGCTGGAATTATTTAAAAAAGAATTAGGTAATTCCTTAACCGAAAACAAGATTACGAGTAAGTCAGAGGGAGTAAAAAAAGAGAGCTATTCATCAATATGGTTAACAGTTAAGTTGGAAAAATTTAAGGACGCAGTAAAATTATTAGGAACAATACAATTTCCTCATTTTGCTATCATTTCAGGTGATGATATTGGTGAAGAAATTGAATTAACCTATTATTTTTCCTTGTATTACGGGGAGAGATTTAAAGAAATATCTATAAATTTAACAACATTAGTATCTAAAAAAGACCTTGTAGTTCCTACGCTTACCGATTTAATCCCTGGGGCACAAACTGCAGAAAGAGAAATCCGTGAGATGTTTGGAATAAAAGTTGAAGGATTACCTGAATCTCCTAATTTATTTTTACCGGTAGATTTTGCAAAAGATATCTATCCATTTAGAAGAGATGAAAAAGGTATATATCCTTTAAGTGAAAATGGAAATTATGTAGGCGAAAACATCGTCAAGAGAAAAGAAGAGGTGAAGAAAGTTGAGTAAAATAACTTATTCAGTACCTATAGGCCCGGTTCATCCATCATTAAAGGAACCAATGACTTTTAATTTTAAAATATACGGAGAGCATATCGAAGATGTATATTTGGCACCGGGAGATAATCATCGCGGAATAGAATTCATGGGCATGCAAAGAAATCCTGTCCAAATTATTTATTTAGCTGCACGAATCTGTGGCATATGTTCGGCTTCTCATCCGTTTGCTTTTTGTAAAGCAGTTGAAAATGCTGCAGGAATAGAAGTGCCGGGGAGAGCTCAATATATTCGAGTGATTATTGCTGAATTAGAAAGAATTCATTCGCATATTTTGTGGGCGGGTGTTGCTGCTCATGAATTAGGATTTGATTCGGTTTTGTACCTTTCATGGAAAGCCAGAGAAGTTGTATTGGATACCTTGGAGATATTGACCGGAAATAGAATTAATTATGGAATGTTTATGATTGGTGGAGTCAGAAGGGATATCTCCCCCGAACAAGCAACGGTAATTCGAAAAACAATTAATTATTATCGCGATGTATATGGAAAAATTGAAGATGTATTCTTAAATGATCCGACGATTGCATTGAGAACTAAAAATGTGGGAATTTTAACAAAAGAAGATGCGCTAAGATTATGTGCAGTTGGACCTACAGCAAGAGCTTCAGGAGTTAGAAAAGATGTAAGACAGGATCAGCCATATTCTGCTTATGCTGATTTGGATGTGAAAGCGATTACTCCTGAAGCGTTTAGCGGAAAAATAGTCGGAGATGTATATGATAGAATTGTGGCTCGATTATTAGAACTATTACAATCTTTGGACATTATCGAGCAATGTTTAGACAATCTTCCGGAAGGTGAGATTGTTGCAGAGAAAAAATTAGTGAAATTGTTAAATCAATTAAAAAGATTTAAAGGGAAGGGAGTTGGCAGACATGAAGCTCCTCGGGGAGAATGCATTCACTTTGTAAAATTTAACGAAGCAGAAGCACCAGAAGTTTGGAAAGCCCGAGCTCCTACGTATAATAATCTGATGACTTGGGTGCCTATGCTAAAGGGACAGCAAATTGCTGATATTCCCATTGTTATTGCATCAATCGATCCATGCATTGCCTGTATGGATCGAGTAACGATTATTGATAAATCGAATGGTAAAAAGAGTGTATTATCCAAGCAGGATTTGCATAAATTAAGCGTTCAAAAAACAAGGAGGATGACTCCATGACCATACTGGGGATGATAGGAAAATTAATTGGAGCAATTATTATTGCTTTTTTGGGAGTAGTAATTGGATTATTTTATAAGGGCCTTGATAGAAAGCTGGCTGCAAAGATGCAAGCTAGAGTCGGGCCTCCCATTAGGCAACCTTTTATGGATTTCTTCAAACTGATGATTAAGGAAAATATTGTCCCAGAGAATAGTGTTCCCTGGATATTTAACGGCGTGCCGGTAATGAGCCTTGTAGCATCAATTACTATTTTGTTTTATCTGCCTTTTGGAAATATCCGGCCTTTATTAGGGGGTTATGGTGACATTATTCTGGTAATCTATCTTTTAACATTGCCGGCAATTGGAATGGTTATTGGTGGTTTTGCATCTGGTTCCCCGTATGCTAATGTTGGTGCACAGAGGGAAATGGTTATGATGATGAGTTATGAATTGCCATTGGTTACAACTGTTATTGCGATTGGCTGGAAATTAAGCCAGATTTATCCGCAAAGTCATGTTTTATCCTTGGCTTTCATGAATGCCCATCCTATCTGGGGAATCGTAGGGCCTTTCGGGTTTATCGGAGCCATTTTACTGTTCTTTACTATGGCGATTGTAACTCCGGGTGAACTCTCAAAGATACCTTTTGATGCCCCGGAAGCAGAAACTGAATTGGCAGGAGGATTGTTGGTGGAATATTCAGGAAGAAACCTTGCAATATTTGGATTAACTGATGCAGTTAAAATGATTGTAATGACTGCACTTACAGTTATATTATTTTTTCCATATAATCTTTCACCACTTTTTGCATTGAATGGCGTTTTTGCAGTGCTAATTGATTCGATATTCTTTTTGATAAAAATATTTGTAGTTATGTTTTTTGAGGTAACTTTTATTAGGGTGGCAGCGGCACGTTTAAAGATAGACCAGGTTTCTTTTGGGTATTGGGTTCCTATATCCTTGATTGGATTACTGGGGCTGGCATTGATTGTATTAGATACTATATTAGTGTGAGGTGAAATAATATGGCAACACCAATGGGATTTGAATTGTTAAAACAGTTATTTAAAAAACCGGCTACCAACGTTTTTCCTGTGACTTATTGCCCGGATTCAGTATTAGAGTTATTGGAGAAAGTTGAAAAAGGGGAAGTAAAAATAAATCCTCCGGTTGAAGTTCCTAAAAAATTTAGGGGAAAAATTGTATATAATAGAGATACATGTATAGGCTGTAAATTATGTTTGAAAGTATGTCCTGCAAATGCAATTGAATTTGTACCCGAAACGAAAAAGATAAAAATACATGTAGATCATTGCATCTGTTGTTCTCAATGCAATGATATATGCCCAAAGAATTGCTTAAGTATGAGCGAGAATTTTTTTGTTGCAGCTGCAGATAGAAATTCTAAAGATTTTATTGTAGAATAAAAATTTAGGGCAACTAATAATCTTTTTACTGTAATCCTAACAAGAGTCAGAGGTAGATTAAGCATTGCATCATAAGGTGTGATGATAATTATCTCTGATTCTTTTTTATAGTGTCTTTATTTGATGAAAAAGTTTATTTTTTAATAATTTAGTGACAGCTTGCTTACTTTTCAGGACTTCCGGGTTAATTGACTGCGAAAAATCGATATTTTTTGGTTGTATACCTATAAACAAAATTTTTTTAACATAATTTTTCAGATAATTAATTAAAAAAGATAGTGGCATACTGTGTGTAGTCAGATGAAGAGCAGCTATCTTTTCAGGAGTAATAATTCGAATATCACCGGGATTTAAATCCATCTCAACGGCATCTATGATAACCAATAATTTTGGTTTGTTTTTTTTAACAATAGAAGTATAATTTTCCGGCACTACTCCACAATCCAACGAAAGCCAATCATCTTCATGGAAAGATTTGGCGATTATTGATCCTATGCCATCATCACCTCTAAGTATGTTTCCAACCCCTACTAAAATATTTTCATATTTGGTCATTATAAGCTCCTTTTTTCATCGGTTACTAAAAAACATAAAAGTAAACATGCAAGTGCTACAGCCTAAAAATACAAACACGAGCTAAATCGAGATATTCCAGCTATTTCTAAATCAAGCACTTAAATAGGACATTTACATAGATTATAATCATAATTTAATCCTTGTGCAATAGATATGTAGAATAACAATTTGTAAAAAGCAATTTTCTCTTTGCTTAGATCTATTTCAGAGAAATAGGAAAATAAAAAAATGATTGAGTAAGACAAAATTAAAGAAAGGAAATTATTTCAACTTACTTCAAAGAATAGAATTTGTCTTTAAGAAATAGAATTACTGATAAATTGGTTGATAAAATATCTTCATTCGAAACGAAATCAATAATGTATTTTTAAAATAACGAAATGATCCCGTAATGCTCTATTATTATCAGAAACAAGACTATGCGGTAACTTCATTTTATGATATTATATTAGTGTAAAAATATATATCCTTCTAAGAATCTTCAATCTATAGCACAATAATTGATTATCGATATGTTGCAAATATATTTTTTTATTCAATGGCAGGAAATATTTAAATTAAATCAAATTTAAAGAAAAAAGAGGATTATTTAATTCAATTGTAGAATTAGTGTATTGGAATTTGTACAGTTAAAAGAAGACTTTTATCTACATAAAAATTAAAGATAGGAGCAAAATGTAAAATGCGAAAAGCAAGTAGAATATATAAAAGAAAAAGTAGAAGTAATTTAGAAACTTTAATTATCTTAATTGGTGCAATAGTGGTCTTGGGTGTTGCCTTTTACTTAGCCAGAGAAAATAGTTACATTCCTCCTGATACCCGTAGCATCCAGGAAGAAGAGAAGTTGCCAACTGCCACTGCAAAAACAACAGTTGAAGAGAGTAATCCATTGATTCCAGATAAAACGGAAAATGAAGAAACCAGGGAAATAATCCCATCAGTCGAAGTAGAACCAGTTGAAGATGCCAAACCGGAAACAAGGATTCCTGCTCCTATAGCAGAAAAACCCGCTATAGATAAACAAACATCTGAGAAGAGAATAGCTGATAATATAGAAACTGATAAAAATGAAAAAAGTTACACAATCCAGGTTGGCGCATTTTCCAATGAAAAAAATGCAATCAAATTGGCACAAGAAATAAAAAGTAAGGGATATCAGACATTTGTAGTAAAAGAAGGCAACCTTTACAAAGTTCAAGTGGAAAAATTTAAAACTTACAAGGAAGCTGAAATGATTGCTCCCAAGATTAAAGCGCTAGGGTGTCCAACCTTTATCACCTTAGAGTAGGGCAGGGAGTCACAAAAATGAAATATGACCGCAGCAAGATACCATCGGTTACCGTCAATCGTTTATCAATCTATTATCGATATTTAGAGCGGTTAATTGAAACCGAAGAAGGAAGAAATATAAAAACAATTTCATCTTATGAAATATCGAAAAAAACCGGAATCAATTCATCCCAAGTACGTAAAGATTTGGCTTACTTTGGGGAATTTGGAACAAGAGGTATTGGGTATCACATTGAGAATCTTATAGATATTCTAAAAAAAATATTAAAATCCGATAAAGAATGGAATATTATTCTAGCTGGAGCTGGAAATATAGGGAAAGCATTGGCTCAATATGAAGGATTTAGGAAGAGGGGATTTTTTATTAAAGGTATTTTTGATAATAATCCAAGAAAAATAAACGAGAAAATTGATAATATTCATGTTTATGATGTGAAGGATATGGGGAAGTACATTCGAAAATGGCATATCGAAATCGGAATCATTGCAGTGCCAGAGAATTCTGCTCAACGTGTTGCTGATATTATGATTGCTGGTGGAATTAAATCTATTTTGAATTTTTCACCAGTACATATTAAACTTTCTCCTGAAATCAAGTTAAAAAATCTGGATCTTTCTGTAGAATTAGAATCCTTGACATATTATTTAAATCTATGATAGAATTTCTGTGTACTTTAAAAAAAACTAAGTTAATGCAAAATATTACGACATGATTTTATTTGTAGCATTGATACTACAAATATGTTTTTTTAATTATGCTTGTGATTATTTTCACAAGTTTCTTTATATCTAAACAATATAAAGCTTTCCATGGAGTTAAAAAACCTTGAAATAAAGTAAACTTGCATTACTTATGGGGAGAAAATATGAAAATTAAAGATGTGTTTCAAGTATTAGATGCTGAAGTTTTGGTGGGTGAAGAATTTTTTGATAGAGAAATAATTGACTTTGCAGCAAGCGATCTTTTAAGCGATATACTAACATTTTCAAAAGAAGGTTACATACTTTTGACTGGCTTGACTTCTTCTCAAGTTATACGAACAGCTGAATTAACTGGTGCGATTGCCGTTGTTTTTGTTAGAGGTAAATTTCCTACTTCCGATGCCCTTGCTTTGGCAAGAGCACATCATATCACTATTTTACGAACAGAACATTTGATGTTTGAATCCTGTAAAAAAATTGTTCAAGGATTGGTAAAAGAGAAGAAAGATGAAAAATCGCTTTTCTAAAGAAAAAATAACTTTGGTTAACGAGCTAATTTATGAAATAAAAATAAAAGATGCTATGACCAGGCAACTTATATTTTTTGACAAAAATGCTACTTTTAGAGAAATTCAATTGAAGTTGAAAGCAAAAAAAATTTCAGGTGTTCCTATTTTAAATAAAATGAAAGATATAATAGGTATTGTTAGTATTGATGACGTAATTTCTGCTTTTGACAAAAATTATGTTGATCAAAGAATTGCAGATTACATGACCAAAAAGGTGTTTACCGTACCTCAAAACTTTTCAATAATCTCCGCTATTCATGAATTGGAAAAGCATAAAATCGGCAGGCTTCCAGTTACCGAATCACCAAATAGCAAGAAAATTGTTGGCATTATAACGATTAGTGATATTTTGAACCGATTATTAATTGAAACGCAAACCATTGCAGAAAAAATTGAAGAGGAAGAAATAAAAAAATATCAGTTACCAGAGGATCTAATTAAAAACAGCCTAAAAAAAGTTTTAAAATTTGACGTAAAAGGTGATGATTTCGATAACGCAGGGCAAGCAGCAAGTACAATTAAAAAATACTTTAAAGGGTTGGGGGCAGACAAGGATATCACCCGTAGGATAGCAATTATCTGCTATGAAGCCGAAATGAATATTTGTCTACATTCTCTAGGAGGCACCATTGTTGTGAAAATAGATGAAAATCAAAATGCGATGATTTGTGCACATGATAAAGGTCCTGGAATTCCAGATATTGATTTGGCGTTAACTCCTGGCTATACGACAGCTTCGGAAAAAATTAGGGCACTTGGTTTTGGAGCAGGAATGGGGCTCCCAAATATTAAAAATTTCGCTGATGAATTTGAGCTTAAGTCATCATTGATAAGCGGCACTGAATTAATTGCTAAAGTTAAATTAGGAGTAAAAAAATGAAATTGAGTAAGATTGTGGACGTCTGTCATTTAGAAAAGATCGTTTTTGGCACTGATTGTGAAATTAGCAATGGTTATTGTGGTGATTTAATGTCGGATGTAATGGCAAACGCTAGAACGAATAGTATTTGGATTACTATACAGGCGCATAAGAATAGTATTGCAGTGGCCATCATAAAAGATATAAAGGCCATAGTATTTACCAATAATGTCCCTGTTAGTCAGGAAATGATTGACAAAGCCGAAGAAGAAGAAATCGCCATATTTATTACCGGCAAAGATTCATTTACCGTTTCTGGCGAAATATATTCGTTGATGGAGGATAAAACTGCCAAGGATTGATTTGCACATCCATTCTGCTCTTTCTGCCTGTGGTGAAGACATCATGTCTCCCCGGTTGATTTTAGAGCAGGCGGTTCAAAAGAAAATTCAACTAATATCCATTACAGACCATAATGCGATTCAGCATTCAATGACTGCATGCTTAAAAAGCATAAACTTGCCAATCAGAGTGATTCCGGGTGTAGAATTGACAACGCGCGAAGAAGTCCATCTCTTGGCGTATTTTCCTACCATTGATACGCTTGTGAAAATGGAAAAAATAATAGATGATCATCTTGTTAAGGGGAAAAATAATGCTCGTTTGTTTGGCTATCAGCTGCATTATGATGATAATGGAGAAATATTAGAAATTGACAATAGATTGAGGCACTCTGCCCTGAATATAGGACTGGACGAATTAATTAAGGTTATTCATGAAATGCAAGGCATTGCAATCCCGGCTCATATTGACAAAAATAGGTTTAGCCTTCTGAGCCAACTTGGTTTTTTAGATCCAATGTCGAAATTTGATGGGGTAGAAGTCTCAAAATTTAAATGGAGAAAAAGCGGGTTTGCTCTTGGGGATGCTTATTTGGGATTTCCGGTAATAGCCGGATCAGATAGTCATTCATTGGAAGATATCGGGCAATTTTTTTTAGAGGATGACAAGGAAGGAATTAAGGATTTTTTTACATTAAAAAAATTTTTAAGAAATGTGATGAATGAAGGACATAGCGGATCACCTGTTTGACATTTTGGAAAATTCAGTGAAAGCGAATGCAACCAAAGTAAATATTTTTCTCGAAATAAAAAAAAATATTTTCTTTTGCACTGTTGAAGATAACGGGTCCGGAATCAAAGATATCGATGTAACCGATCCTTTTGTTACTTCCAGGAAAACGCGAAATGTCGGTTTGGGACTTTCCTTATTAAAAAAAGCAATGGAAGATACGGGAGGTTTTCTGAAAATTTACAATATGGAAAAAGGAGGTGCCAAATTAGAATTTGAAATGATAATTTCCCACATTGATGCAAAGCCATTGGGTGATATGGCAAGCGTATTTGTGGATGCAATCTACAGCTGGCCAACAGTGGATTTCGATATTATTGGTCGGATTGGTTGCAAAAAAAAACCAATTTTTCGCAGTGTGGAAATAAAAAATATTTTCAGTTATTTTGAGATGCAGCATAATGAAGTCCGGAATTTTATCTATTATTCTATAAAGGATGAACTCGAGAAAGCTGGCATTAATTTTCAGTTCAAAATTTGAAAATTCTAGAAATATGACTTCAAATAGACATGATTAATTATCATTCTTGTTATAAACAAATAAAGGGGAGGATCATGAAAAACTTAGAAGAACTTAAAAAAATTAAAGAAAGAGTAAAAAGAGATCTCGATTTACGTGCCGGAAAACATAGGGTGAAGATTGTGGTATGTTTGGGAACTTGCGGTATAGCTGCGGGTGCCAGGCAGACTATGAATACTTTGGTTGACTGCATTAATAGTAGCGGAAAGAGTGATATCATTGTAACCACTTCTGGTTGCGCTGGTTTCTGTGAGCAAGAGCCAATGATCAGAGTTCAAGTAGAAGATAAGGAGCCAGTGGTTTACGGGAAGGTTGATCCAAAAGCAGCAGAAGAAATATTTGAAAAGCACATTTTAAATGGCGAAATTGTCGGAAAATATCTTTTTTCAAAGGGGAACTAATTATGGCATGTATTTGTAATGAAAAGGAACTTACTATGGAACAGAAGTATAAGCAACTTGAAGCATTTATCGTTGAAAATAAGGATAAAGAAGGTTATTTGATTCCAGTGCTCCATATGGCTCAAACTATCTTTGGATATCTTCCACCGGAAGTTCAAAATTTTGTGGCTGAAAAAATGAATGTCTCGGTAAGTATGGTTGCAGGAGTCGTTACTTTTTATTCTTATTTTAAGGTATTTCCCTCCGGAAGAAATACGATCACTGTTTGCCTGGGAACTGCTTGCTATGTAAGAGGTGCTAAAAAAATATTGGAGGCGCTTGAGGAAAAACTTAGAATTAAAGTGGGTGAAACCACGAAGGATAGAAGGTTTTCCATTGGGATTCAAAGGTGTCTGGGGGCTTGTGGATTAGCACCAGTTATTATGATCAACAAAGATGTTCATGGTCGAGTAACTGCAAAAAAATTAGATAGTATATTAGAACAATACAAATAGATAAGGTAGGGAATTGTATATGTATAATTTAAGATCACATATTTTGCTCTGTTATGGTGGAGCATGTATTTCTTCAGGAGCAGAAAGTGTAAAAGAGGCAATGGAAGAAGCCATCGTCAAAGCAAACCTTCAGAATGAAGTGGATATTATTACTACCGGTTGTATGGGAACCTGTGAATTGGGACCGGTTATGGTGATATATCCTGATGGTGTTTTTTATCAGAAGGTAAAACCTGAAGATACTGAAGAGATAGTGCAGGAACACCTGTTAAAAGGAAGAGTTGTAAAACGTCTTTTCTATAAAAAACCGGATACAGAAGAGATGGTTGAGATGTTCAATGATATCGATTTTTTCAAATTACAGAGAAAAATTGCTCTCAGAAATTGTGGAACAATCAATCCATTGGACATTGAAGAATATATTGCAGCCGATGGTTATATGGCCATTGGTAAAGTATTGACCGAGATGACACCCAAACAAGTTATTGAAGAAGTTAAAAAATCAGGTTTGAGAGGTCGGGGTGGAGCCGGATTTCCTACTGGATTAAAGTGGCAATTTACTGCAGCAGCCAAAGGATCTAAAAAGTATGTCTTGTGTAATGCTGATGAAGGGGATCCCGGTGCTTTTATGGATAGAAGTATTTTGGAAGGTGATCCGCATAGTGTCATGGAAGCCATGATGATTTGCGGATATGCCATTGGATCTGATCAAGGATATATTTATGTCCGTGCAGAATATCCATTGGCAATAGAAAGACTATCTGTAGCTATCAAACAGGCAAGAGAACTTGGTTTATTAGGTAAAAATATTTTAAGTACCGGATTTAATTTTGATCTGGAAATAAGAATGGGAGCTGGCGCTTTTGTTTGCGGTGAAGAAACAGCATTGATGCGTTCGATCGAAGGACGAAGAGGAGAGCCTAGTCCAAAGCCGCCTTACCCGGCAGAAAAAGGATTATTTGGTTGCCCTACCGTTTTAAATAATGTCGAAACTTATGCAAATATACCTTATATTCTTATGAAAGGCGCTGCAGATTTTGCATCTTTAGGTACCGAAAGAAGCCGCGGAACAAAAGTGTTTGCTCTTGCGGGGGATATAAATAATACCGGCTTGATTGAAATACCTATTGGTATGCCTCTGGGAACCATTATTTATGATATTGGTGGAGGAATACCGAATAATAAAAAATTAAAAGCTGTTCAAATAGGCGGACCATCAGGCGGTTGTATTCCTGTAGAACATCTAAATGTTACTGTGGATTATGAAGCTTTGAAGGAATTAGGTGCTATTATGGGATCCGGCGGTTTGATTGTCATGGACGAAGATACCTGTATGGTTGACCTGGCACGATATTTTATGGAATTTATCCAAGAGGAGTCTTGCGGCAAATGTACTCCGTGTCGGCAAGGTACTCGGATTATGTTAAATATTTTGGAACGTATCTGCAATGGAAAAGGCAAGATGGAAGATTTGGACATACTAGAAGAATTATCTTATCAAATTAAAGAAACGGCACTTTGTGGATTAGGGCAGACTGCTCCGAATCCTATTTTATCCACCTTGAAATATTTTAGGGAAGAATATATAGAACATATTCGTGATAAAAAGTGTCGGGCAGGCGTTTGTGCTGAATTGGTTTATGCCCCTTGTTCAAATGCTTGTCCTGCTTCGGTGAATGTTCCTGCTTACCTTGCATATACACAAATTGGCGATTATAAAAAAGCATTGAAAGTTCACCTGAAGAACAATCCATTTCCGTCAGTTTGCGGTAGAGTTTGCCCTCATGCTTGCGAAGCAAAATGTCGAAGAAATGATATTGATTCTCCGGTGAATATTCGTTCGGTCAAGCGATTTATGGCCGATTCTATTGATGATTATCTTGATTGTTTTCCAGAAAGAATGCCTTCCAACCAAATAAAGGTTGCTGTTGTAGGTTCAGGGCCTTCAGGATTATCAAATGCTTATTTTTTGACTATGCTTGGTTATGAAGTCACGGTTTTTGAATCAGAAGATAAGCCGGGAGGCATGATGACTTATGCAATTCCTTCCTATCGACTTCCCAAGGATATTGTTGGCAAAGAAATTGATGCACTTTGCCAATATGGTATAAAGATCAAAACGAATACGAAAATCGGAGAGGATATCAGCATTGAAGAATTACGTGAACAGGGTTTCAAAGCCTTTTATATAGCGGCAGGAACGATGGAATCGATTATGCCATCGATTGAGGGGATAGATTGTGAAAAAATAATGGGTGGCTTAGATTTTTTGTATAGAGTGAATAATGGGGAAAGAGTAAATGTTGGAAAGGAAGTAGTCGTGATCGGTGGTGGAAATACCGCGATTGATGCTGCAAGAACAGCAAAAAGATTAGGCGCTGAAGTTACCATTGTATATAGAAGGACAAGAGAAGAAATGCCAGCAGAATTGGAAGAAATTAAAGAGGCAGAAAATGAAGGAATAAAGATCAATTTTCTAGAAAATGTGAAATCAACACAGTTGAAAGATGGCAGATTAAAAGCAGATTTTGTTAAGATGCGCTTGAGTGAATTTGATAGATCAGGTAGACGCAGACCGGTGGAAATTGATTCCTCTTTATTTTCAAAAGAAATTGATCTTCTAATTTTAGCAATCGGGCAGAAAACAGCACTGTGCGATCTTTTAGGTGATACCGTAAAGACAAACAGGAACGGAACGATATGTTGTTCGCTAAAGGGGAAAACGACTTGTGAAGATATTTTTGCGGGCGGAGACGTTGTGACTGGGCCATCCACAGTTGTTGAGGCAATTGGAGAAGCTCAGAAGGCAGCAGAATCCATTGACATTTTCCTGTTAGGAGGAAAAAGAGAATATCCGTGGAATGTTATGGATGAAATTGAAGTACCATTCGATCCTGAAGAAGATCCGGTGGAGTATCAACGTAGCGAAAGTGTTTTAATTAAATTGAAAGAAAGGGATTTAAATACCGAGGTTGAAAAGACTTGGAATTCAAATATTGCATGTCAAGAATCTGAAAGATGTTTGAGATGCGAATTTAGAAAAGAAGAGGAAGAAAAATGACTGTAAAAGAGATTGTAAAAAAATACGGAAATAATCGGGAAAACCTCCTTCAAATTTTACATGAAATACAGAAACAAAGCTTCAGGAACTACATCAGCCCTGAAAGCATTGAGCAGTTAAGCAAAGAATTGCAAATCCCTGTTTCAGAAATTAAAGGCACAGCTTCTTTCTACACAATGTTCAGCTTTACTCCGCGAGGGAAATATGTTATCAGGGTATGCGAAAGCCCGCCTTGCTATTTGCTGGGTGCTGGGACTATTTTTGAAGTGATTAAAAAAATATTAGAAATCAAGGAGGGGGAAACCACGTCAGATGGTCTTTTTACCTTGGAAAGCACGAGTTGCTTGGGAATTTGCGGTGTGGCTCCTGCAATGATGATCAATGATGAAGCATATGGAAATTTAAATGAAAAAAAAATTGGGGAGATATTGGATAAAATTAAAAAAAGGGAAGGTAAAAAATATGCTGAATAAAAACATAGCGCAAATATTAATCGGCATTGACGGAAATACCATCCTTTCCGGTGCAAGGAAAATAAAAACAGACTTGATCACCGAACTTAACGAAAAAGGATTATCCGATCAAATTTCGGTCATTGAAACCGGAAGTATTGGGCCGATAAACCAGGGAGTTGTCATTGGCATCTATCCTACCGGCGAATTGTATGGAAATCTGGTCAAAGAAGAGGTTGCGAGTTTTGTCCAAGAAAGGTTCGTAAAAGGAAGAATTTATAAAAAGTTGCTTTTAAAAGAATCGTTACCTACCGATTTAGATTTGGAGAAATATGATTCAAGAAAAACCCAGTATGTGGGAAGAATTGTATTGGATCATTGTGGTAGAATCAATCCGGACAGTATTGAGGAATATATCGGCGTTGGTGGTTATGAAGCCTTAGGAAAAGCATTAAAAGAAAATACACCGGATGAAATCATTCATACCATAAAAGATTCTAAGCTTAGAGGAAGAGGTGGCGCAGGATTTCCAACCGGATTAAAATGGTCTTTTTCTGCACAGGAAAAAGATACTCCAAAATACGTGATTTGCAATGCTGATGAAGGCGAACCCGGTACTTTTAAAGATCGGTTGATTATGGAAGGTGATCCTCATAAAATTTTGGAAGGAATGATTATTTGCGGATATGCTATTGGTGCAAATTTTGGGTATATTTATATACGTGGCGAATATGCTCTTTCTATACAGCGATTAAAAAAAGCAATTAAAGATGCAGAAGAATTGGGTTTATTAGGAAAAAACATTTTTAATTCAGGTTTTGATTTTAAGATAGAGATTAAAATAGGCGCTGGTTCCTATGTTTGTGGTGAAGAAACTGCTCTTTTAAATTCCATGGAAGGTTTTAGGGGTGAACCGAAATTAAAACCGCCATATCCGGCCAAATCAGGGTTTTTATCAAAACCAACCAATATCAACAATGTTGAAACTCTTGCCAATATTGCACCAATAATATTAAAAGGGAGTGATTGGTTCAAAAAATATGGCACAAAGGATTCGCCGGGTACAAAAGTGTATACAATTTTAGGACATATCAATCGTCCCGGATTAATAGAGGTTCCCATGGGTGTTACCTTAAGGGAAGTGGTTTATGATTATGCGGGCGGGATGTCATCCGGCAATTTTAAAATGGCGCAAATCGGCGGTACCGCAGGAGATATATTATCGAATGAAATGATGGATATTCCACTTGATTATCAATCTCTTCAGGAAAAAGGTCATAATCTGGGTTCTGGAGCGCTATTAATTATGAATAATACCGTTCCGATAGCCAGTTTTATGAAATGGTGCATGAAATTTTATGTTCACGAATCATGTGGCCGATGTTCTGCATGCAGGATTGGAACTATGTACTTATATGAATCATTCAAGCGATTGGAACAGAATGAGGGATATTGTGATGAATTGACAAATATCAAGGAACTTGCGAAAAACCTCCATCTGGTATCTTTTTGCCCACTCGGACAGTCGATATCTTCTCCGGTTCTATCTGCACTAAAATATTTTGAAGAAGAATTATCTAAAGGAGTGGATATAAAAAAAATTCACCAGTCATCTAAAAAATCCAATAATATATCCTATAAATATTCTTAAAAATCAATAATGATTTTGAGTCTTTAAGGGGATAAAACAATTAAATACACTAATCATGATTACTAAAGGAGAGAAATTAATGGTTAATATTACAATAAATAACCTGGCAGTAAATGTGCCGGAGGGCGATAGTATTTTAAAGGCTGCCAGACAAAATGGAATAAATATTCCTACATTATGCTACCTGGAAGATGTACAGGAACCTGGTTCATGTAGGTTATGTGTAGTGGAAGTGGAGGGAGCAAAGACATTGCAACCATCATGTGTTACGAAAGTAACCGAAGGAATGAAAATCTTTACAAACACTAAAAAAGTTCGTAATGCCAGGAAGATGATCTTAGAACTCATATTAAGTGATCATCCCTGGGAATGTAACACTTGCGAAAGGAATCAGGATTGTGAATTACAGAAATTAGCTGAAGAGTATGGTGTTAAAGAGGTCCGTTTTACTTCAGTCAAGGAAAGACTCCCATTGGATGAAAGTACGTCGGGCATTGTCAGAGATCCAAATAAGTGTATCTTATGCAGAAGATGCGTTACGGTGTGCCAGGAGGTGCAGGGAGTCGGTACTTTAGCGCCCAGGGCAAGAGGCTTTGATACAGTTATAGCTCCGGGACAGGGAGATAGGTTAAGTGATGCAGTCTGTGTCCAATGCGGACAATGTGCAGCTGTCTGCCCGGTTGGAGCAATCAGCGAGAAAGATGATATTGATAAAGTTTGGGATGCAATCGATGATCCGGAAAAATTTGTTGTCGTCCAAACTGCTCCGGCAATAAGGGCTGCCTTGGGAGAATGTTTTGGGTTAGAGCCAGGTACTCTGGTAAAGGGCAAGATGACAACTGCTTTGAGAAGATTGGGATTTGACAGGGTTTTCGATACGAATTTTACTGCTGATTTAACGATTATGGAAGAAGGAACTGAATTGTTAACCAGATTAAAGAAAGTATTAGTTGACGGAGACAAGCATACTGCTTTGCCAATGTTCACTTCCTGTTCTCCTGGTTGGGTCAATTATGTGGAAAATTTCTATCCACAATTAATACCTAACGTATCAACATGTAAATCACCCCAGCAAATGTTTGGCGCTGTCGCTAAAACCTATTTTGCCGAAAAAATTGGGAAGAAAAAAGAGGATGTGGTTGTGGTTTCGATTATGCCTTGCACTGCAAAGAAATTTGAATGTAATCGGGAGGAAATGACTGATAGCGGAGCAAAGGATGTTGATTATGTTTTAACTACCCGTGAATTAGGCAAATTTATCAGACAGGCAGGCATAGATTTTGTAAACCTTCCTGATGAAGAAATGGATGCTCCTCTAGGCATTTCAACCGGAGCGGCTGATATTTTCGCCAATACCGGTGGTGTTATGGAGGCAGCACTCAGAACGGCTTACGTAATAGTGACTGGAAAGGATATTCCTTTCAATAAATTACATATTACCCCGGTTCAGGGATTAGATGGTGTCAAAGAAGCTTCCTTGAAGATTGAAGGGACCAAAAAAGAATGGGCATTCTTGGAAGGGGTTACTGTTAAAGTTGCAGTTGCGCATGGATTGGGAAATGCAAGGAAAATAATAGAGGCAGTATTATCCGGCGAAAAACAATATCATTTTATTGAAATTATGGCATGTCCTGGGGGATGTATCGGGGGTGGTGGTCAGCCCAGAATGACGACTAATGAGGTAAGACAAGCAAGAATTCAAGCACTATACAAGGAAGATGAGGGAAGAAAATATCGAAAATCTCATGATAATCCTGCAATTAAAGAATTGTACGAAGAATTTCTTATTAAGCCGCTTGGAGAAAAGTCACACCATTTGCTTCACACCAGATATTTTAATAAAAAGGATAAAAAATAATTCTATACATAAAACAATTTAGGAATACACGATGAAAACCTGCGAGAGAGGAAATTTTTCTAACCTTAAGGGAAAATCATAATACCGGAAAACAAAGAGGATTTGATTTTCATGCTTTAGGATGAAGAATTAAATCCTCTTTATATTTCTTAAAAAAATACGGAGAAAAAATGTTAAAGAGAATTGGTACCATTACCATTATAACTGATGATAGAGTCAAACATTCTGTAAAAATAAATGAAATTTTAAGCAAGCATGCTGATATTATTATTGGAAGAATGGGATTGCCTTATTCTCCAAAAAAAATCAGTATTATCTGTCTAATTGTAAACGGCTCCACGGACCAGTTAGGCTCATTAACAGGTAAATTAGGAGCTATCGAAAGCGTTCAAGTCAAATCAGTTATGGTAAAAGTGTAGTCAATAAGATTATTAAAAGAGTGAAAAAATAAAACGGAGAAAAATATAAAGATGGAAAACAATAGAATTAAGTTTATTACTCGAACAGGAATATTATTAGCATTGGCATTAGTTGTTCAAATGGGCGGTTTTCCACAGCCAGTCACCGGTCCCTTGATTAATACAATTCTCTATTTGGCAGCTTTATTAGTGAATGGTTGGAGTGGAGTAATTATTGGTGTATTTACTCCGGCAATTGCATTTTTTAGAGGAATACTGCCTCCGCCATTAGCTCCGATAATTCCTTTTATAGCTCTGAGTAATGCAATATTAGCCCTTATTTTCGCCTCTGCAATGAAAAAAAATAAAATAATTGCTGTAATATTGGCATCTGTCATGAAATATTTTGTATTATCTGCCGCTGTGGGCTTTATTGTGAATGTTCCCGATAAAATTGCACAGATGATGAGCTTACCTCAGTTATTCACCGCTCTAATTGGTGGTGGAATTGCTTTGATTGCATTTAAAGCATTGGAAGCAATTGGATTAGGCAAAGTTAAAAAATAGATCCGATTGAAAAAAATAATTTTGAGGAAAAAGAAAGTCTAATAACAATTATTGCGAATGATGATGATATTAGAATAAAAATACAATTTTGGTCAAATAAAAAGGAGGAGAGGAAATTTATAATGAAGGAAGTTAAAATAACTATTAATGGACAAGAAGTAATGGCAAATGAAGGGGAAACCATCTTAAAAATCGCCACCGAAAATGGGATTAAAATACCTACTTTATGTGCAATGCCTGAACTTGGTTTTACTCCGGGTTCTTGTAGGATTTGCGTAGTTGAAATCGAAGGTTTGCCTACATTAGCTGCCTCTTGCGTTTACCCTGTTAGAGAAGGCTTGGTTATACATACGCATAGTGAAAAGGTGATAAACGCACGAAAAATGATATTAGAACTATTAATAGCCAATCATCCTTTAGATTGCATGACCTGTGAGAAAAATGGTTCTTGTGTTTTGCAAGATTTAGCTTATGAATTAGGAGTAAAAGGATTGAAGTTCGAAAATACAAGAGAACCGATTCCGCTAGATGAAAGTAATCCTTTTATTGTTAGAGATTTAAATAAATGTATTTTGTGTGGAAGATGTGTAGAGATGTGCAATAAGGTTCAACAATCTCATGCCATTGATTTTGGCTATCGAAGCTCGAAAACCAAAATTATTGCTGATGGAGATGCTGGCTTGAGGTATTCTCAATGTGTTTCCTGTGGCCAATGCGTTACTGTTTGTCCTGTTGGTGCATTGATTGATAAAGCTGCGCAGGGAAAAGGAAGAGCCTGGGAATTTACCAAAGTTAAAACTACCTGTAATTATTGTGGTTGTGGATGCAATTTCGATTTTAATGTCAAGGACGGTAAGGTAGTAAAGGTGACTGCAAATGAGGATAGTAAAGTTAATGGGATCAATCTATGTGTCAAGGGACGTTTTGGTTATGATTATATTCATCGGGATGATAGACTTACAAGCCCATTGATCAGAAAAAATGGGAAATTGGAAAAGGCATCCTGGGAGGAAGCGCTCCAATTGGTTAGCGATAAATTTAGTCAGATAAAGAAAGAAAATGGAAGTGACAGTTTAGCAGTCCTTTCTTCTGCTAAGTGCACGAACGAAGAAAATTTCCTTCTGATGAAATTCGGAAGGGCGGTTTTAGGAACGAACAATGTTGATCATTGTGCCCGCTTATGTCATTCTGCGACTGTAGCTGGTTTAGCGCAAGCTTTTGGAAGCGGTGCCATGACAAATTCCATAAAGGAGATCACTGATGCTTCAGCGATTTATTTGACTGGTTCAAATACAACCGAAAATCATCCCATAATAGCTTTAGAGATTAAAAAAGCGGTTACGGAAAATGGAGCGAAATTAATTGTAGCAGATCCTCGAGAAATTGAGTTAACTAAATATGCCACTTTATGGTTGAGACAGCGTCCTGGCACGGACGTAGCTCTATTTAATGGTTTAATGAATGTCATCATAACCGAAGGTCTGGAAGACAAAGATTTTATTGCTGAGAGAACCGAAGGTTATGAAGAAATGAAAAAAACGGTACTTAAATACACGCCGGAAATTGTTGAAAAAATAACAGGTGTACCGGCTGATGATATTCGAAAGGCAGCCAGGATTTACGCCTCATCCCCCAATGTTTCCCTGATATATTCCATGGGAATTACTCAGCATACCACTGGTACGGACAATGTTTTGTCAACTGCAAACATATCTATGCTTACCGGTAATGTTGGGAAAGAAAGTGCCGGAGTCAATCCGTTAAGAGGGCAGAGTAATGTGCAGGGAGCGTGTGATTTAGGTGCATTGCCAAATGTTTACTCCGGTTATCAAAAGGTTACTGACCCACTGGTCCAGGAAAAATTTTCTAAAGCATGGGGTGCAAAACTCTCGGGAAAGGTAGGTTTAACCGTAGTAGAGATATTGAATGCTGCTCACGAGGGTAAGATTAAAGGCATGCTTATCATGGCTGAAAATCCTGCCATGTCTGACCCTGACCTTAATCACGCTCGTGAAGCTTTAAAACGGACGGAATTTTTAGTTGTCTCCGATGTCTTTATGACAGAAACTGCCGAATTTGCGGATGTTGTTTTGCCGGGAGTCACCGTTGCGGAAAAAGATGGGACAATTACCAATACCGAAAGAAGGGTTCAGAGAATTAGAAAGGCAATAGAACCCATTGGGGAATCAAAACCCGAATGGATGATCATTAGTGAAATAGCTCAAAAGATGGGATATGATATGCACTATAATGATCCATCTGAAATAATGGAAGAGATTGCTGAACTTACACCGATATATGGTGGAATGTTTTATAATCGCTTGGATAACGGAGGATTGCAATGGCCCTGTCTGAATGCAGAACATCCCGGTACAAAGTATCTGCATAAAGGTAAATTCAGTAGAGGGAAGGGAAAGTTTTCTGCAGTGGAATTCAAAGAAGCTGCTGAATTACCGGATGAAGAATACCCGTTATTGCTGACAACTGGTCGCGTATTATATCATTTTCATACCGGGACAATTACACGTAGGTCTAAAGGATTAGATGAAATATATCCAGAAGCACTGGTGGAGATGAATCCGGTAGACGCAGAAGAGTTAAAGGTTAAAGACGGTGAATTTGTGGAAGTGAGTTCTCGTCGTGGAAAAATCAAAGCAAAGGCACAAGTGACTGAAAAATCGGGGAAAGGAGTTGTCTTTATGAGTTTTCATTTCACTGAAGCCGCAGCGAATTTACTGACTAACGCAGCCCTTGATCCGGTCTCTAAAATTCCTGAATACAAAGTATGTGCTATTAAAGTTCAAAAAATATCCTGAACATGAAACTAAAAATCAAGGTGGAAAAGTGAGGCACATTTTACTGAAAAATATACAAGGATGTGCCATCAAGGTTCGGAAAATGTATCGAACATCAAATTAAATTTTAAGGAGGAAAGAGACAAATTACAAAAAAATATTGACTTATAAATGCAGCCCTTAACCCTGCTTCCAAGATTATGGAATAAATTTTATGTAATTAAATAAAAAATAACCAAAATAAATATCAAAGGGAGGAATTGAAAAAAATGGTAAAAGAAGAAGAAAAGGTTCAAATTGTAAACAACATCGCACCTGCATGTAATGCGCCAGCGGCAGTGGCAAATGCTTTTTGCGCAATAGGACAGAAAAAAACAAATTTGTCCTGGTTCCAAATGATCGTTTTGGGAATTTTGGCAGGTGCTTTTATTGGTTTTGGCTCAGAGTTAGCTACAATTGTTAGCTATGATGCTGCTAAATTTGTTGGGGTAGGTATTACAAAATTCCTATTTGGAAGTGTTTTCGCTGTAGGACTTATTTTGGTTGTTATTGCTGGTGCTGAGCTATTTACCGGAAACAATTTAATTGTTGTAGGTACGTTGAATGGCACTGTAACTGTAGGAAAACTGTTAAACAGTTGGTTTTGGGTTTATATTGCCAATTTTGTAGGTTCCTTATTATTGGTTTGGATTATGTACTCTACTGCTTTGTGGAAAACAGGTGATTTTGCTGTTGGAGCAAAAGCATTAGCTATTGCGAATGGAAAAGTTAATCTTGGTTGGGGAGCTGCTTTTTCCCGTGCAATTTTATGTAACTGGCTGGTGTGCTTAGCTGTATGGTTGGCGATAGCGGCAAAAGATGTTGCAGGCAAGATATTAGCGATATACTTCCCTATTATGGCCTTTGTCGCCAGTGGATTCGAGCATTGCGTGGCAAATATGTATTTTGTTCCCATGGGATTGCTCTTAAAGGGTAATGTGGAAGTGGTAACTGCTGCAGGACTTACTGATAAATTAGCCAATCTAACCTGGGGTGGATTTATTGCAAACAATTTAATTCCGGTTACTCTGGGAAATATCCTTGGAGGTGCTTTCTTTGTTTCTACCCTATACTGGGCAGTTTATTTGAAAGATAAAAAGTAATCATTTGTTCATTCAGTAATGAAAGAGGGTCATATCTTATCATTTCTTGGGAGATTTGACCCTCTTTTAGTTTTTTAAAATGCAGGCAAAATAAGCGAAATTATCAGAATAAAATCAATCGATGAAATTAAAGCAGGCAAACGGCATATGACAATAATGAATTTCCTCACAGTGTAATAGAAATAATTATATCCTAAGGATAAATTCTGGCATTTAATTAAATTCTATCTATCACGATTTTTGTGGTCACATTTCCTGTCATGGATGAATAGGTTGAAGGCATGAGGAGAATGATATGTGTTGTTTAGTTATCGCTGTTGTTTCTGTTATTGGCTCTATTGGAATTTCAGAATGAGTCGATTATTTTAAGAGATTCAGTAACAATATACGCAATTAACATCTAAATTGAAAAGAGAGAATATTTGTACAAGTTTAATGATAAAATAAAATTCATCACACGTACAGCTATTTTATTAGTAATAGCACTGGCTGAGCAAAGGGGAGGATTTCAAAACCTCTAACCGGTCCGTTGATGAATAATGTGCTATATTTAGCTGTTTTCCTGGTCAATGGATGGGGGAGTAGTGCCTTCATTATTGGCGTGTTGATTCCATTAATTGTTTCTCCAAGAGGAATATTACCTCCTCATCTGATTCCAAGGATCCCTTTTATTGTTCTGGGAGATGTGGCTATAACCATTGCTTCTATAATAAAATATCCGGTGGTGGCATTGCTTTAATTATTTATAGGGTTTAAAGAACCATTGGAATGGATAAAAAGGGATAAGCCATTTCCAAAAAAAGCGCTATTTTGTTTTAGGTAGAATTGAATAGAGAAATTTTAATTGTAATGAGCTTTATTCATACATTAAAATCTTTACTATATTTTTTGATGTTAAGGTGGTATTATATTTTATTATGGTGATTAAAAAAAATAAGAAAAATACCGATCTTTCAGCTATTATATTAGCGGGAGGGAAAAGCAGTAGAATCGGTCAAAATAAAAATAAGGCGCATATTAAATTATTCAACAAACCACTAATTCATTGGGTTGTCTCCATGCTTTCCTCCATCAATAATCTACCCGAGGAAAATATAATCATTGTAGGCCCAAGGGAAAAATATTATCAGTATAAATGTGTAGTAGAAGACATTTTCCCTCAGAAGGGTCCCTTGGGAGGAATTTTTTCTGGCTTAAAAGCTTCTCGCTCCTGGCATAATATTGTTGTAGGTTGCGATATGCCTCTTGTTGAGGCAAAGTTACTTCAATACATGAAAGAAAATATTGGCTCTTATGATATTATCATTCCAAGGCATAACGGGGGCTACATAGAACCATTGTGTGCTATCTATAGTAAAAGTTGTTTAAATGTAATGAAAAAAAATATTCAATCAAATGTTTTATCCGTTCGGAAAATATTTTCACATTTAAGGGTCAAATTTATCAATGACGATGAAATTCGAAGATTTGATCCCGCTTTTTGCTCTTTTTTTAATGTAAATTTCAAAACTGATTTTAAAAAAGCGGAGCAATTGATAAAGGAAAAAGGATATGAAGATATATGCAGATAAAAAAGGAATAAAAATCTGCCTGACAAAGATTTCCAAAAATAAAAAAGAAAAGATTTTCGATTTGGTGGCCAGAGAAGTGCCTCTTTCAATTATACTGAATGGAAAAAAAATTGTAACGCTTCAATGTACTCCTGAGAATTATAAATATTTGGGTATAGGTTTTTTGAGAACTTCAGGATGGATAAAAAACAAAACAGATATTAAGTCAATTAAGGTAAATGAAAAAGACTATTCGATACAATGTACCATTGGAAATGATTTATATCAGTTTGGATATTCAGTAAAACGTAGTTTGCAAACTGGTATTTATCAGTTAAAGAAAGATAGGGAAGAATTTCCATTAGTCGATTTTTCTTTGCGTATTAAAAAAAACCACATACATGAACTTGTACAACATATGCAAAAAAAAGCAGAATTTTTTAAATCATCCGGGGGTACACATAGCTGTGTCTTGGCTAACCAGGATGGTAAAATCTTATTATTTCAGGAAGATATCAGCAGATACAATTCAATTGATAAAATAATTGGAGAAGCTTTAACAAAAAATATTGATACCAGAGATAAGATAATCATTGCATCTTGTCGAATAACTTCAGGTATTTTATTAAAAATAATATCTGCCAATATTCCCATGGTTATTTCTCGCGCTGCTACAACTGATTATGCCGTTGATATGGCGAATAGAGCAGGAATAACACTGATAGGATTTGTAAGAGGAGAAAGGATGAATGTTTATTCTCACCCTGAAAGGTTAGATTTGTGATAAACATAAAGGAAAGCAGGTAAAATAATATATGATTAAAACTGAAATAATTCTCGCCATAGATCCTGGAACGAAAAAATGCGGTTACGCCCTTGTGGATTCTAATCTAACATTATTGAGTAAAAACATCATTTACTTCGAAAATCTTTCGAAAAAACTTGAGGAATTGTTTTGTGATTATAGGATTGGTAAAGTAATTTTGGGCGATGGTACAAATTATAAAAAAGTTGAATCAGCCATAAGGCAAAAATTTCCACGATTAACGATTAAATTGGTAGATGAAAGGTTTAGCACATTAAAAGCAAGGAAAAGATATTTCGAGATGAATCCTCCCCGGGGTATTTTTAAACTTATTCCGGTATCGCTTAGGATTCCTCCGCGTGATTATGATGATATTGTTGCACTTCTTTTAGCGGAGAATTATTTTGAAAGTCTTGAGGATACTTCCGAAACAACATAGACATTTAATCGAAATAGCGGTGACTATTACGCTTGAACTCTTTATAAAGATTTACTAATGATACGCCATATGATATACTTCAAAAATATAAAACTGTAATAATCATCAAAGACATTTTATGGGTAAAAGGAAAGGTTTTGTGAGGACTCAATCCTTTCAATTAGCATTCTTTAAGTAAAGATGGCAAGGCCTTTCATCATTACACAAGAGGTGTTTGCTCGATTAGACGGTTTTTAAAAACAAAATATTAAAATTAAAAAAAAACAACGGGGGAAATAAAATTGACTAAGGTAAAAATATATTCCAACATATTAAAAGCCAACGATACGTTAGCTCAAAAAAACAGGAAACTATTT
>Ga0272442_10000893_pt1 | contig 46647 bp, 41 predicted proteins | sample SSMForm2O_FD_200262 | JGI IMG/M metagenome (GOLD analysis project Ga0272442, IMG submission 200262) | Marine sediment archaeal communities from Little Sippewissett salt marsh, Falmouth, MA, United States - SSM-Form-2O | ecosystem: Environmental > Aquatic > Marine > Wetlands > Sediment ...
CCGTGGTTCGCGAAGCCCCAGAGGAGCGGAGCAACCACGTTTGTTCAGGTGCGTGGTTGTGTCGCTTCGCTCCGAAAACCACGGCGCCTCTTGTTGCTGTTCTCTTGTCGTTCTCTGGGCCTCTCTGTCGGATCCGTCTTGAGCGAGGCAGGCATGCGTATCGAAAGCATCGAGACCTTCACACAGGGCCACGGGCTGTGCATTGTCCACGTGCGGACGGACGACGGCGCGGAGGGCTGGGGGCAAACCGCGCCGTTTAACACCGACATCACGGCCGCCGTGCTGCACCGGCAGATCGCCCCCGTCGCCCTCGGCGCCGACCCGCTCGACGTCGAGGGCCTGTCCGACCGGTGCATCGACAGGTGCTACAAGTTCCCGTGGTCGTACGCATGCCGGGCGCTCGGCGGCGTCGACACGGCCCTGTGGGACCTCCGCGGCCGGCTTGAGGGCAAGAGCGTCTGCGAGTTGCTCGGCGGGCGGCCGCGCCCCCTCCCCGCCTACGGCTCCAGCATGCGGCGCGACATCGCGCCGGCCGACGAGGCCGAACGGCTCAGGCGCCTCCGCGACGAGCGGGGCTTCACCGCGTTCAAGGTTCGGGTGGGCAAGGTGTGCGGCCATGACGCGGACCAGTGGCCCGGCCGCACCGAAGAGCTTATCCCGGCCGTGCGGCGGGCCGTGGGCGACGACGTGCGGCTGCTTGTTGACGGCAACAGCTGCTACACGCCGAAGCACGCCATCGAGGTCGGCCGACTCCTGGAGCAGCACGGGTACGTCCATTTCGAGGAGCCGTGCCCGTACTGGGAACTGGAGTGGACGGCGGAGGTCGCGGCCTCGCTGGACCTCGACGTCGCCGGCGGCGAGCAGGACAACGACCTCGCCCAATGGCGGCGGATGGTGCGGATGGACGCGGTCGATATCGTGCAGCCGGACGTGTGCTACGTCGGCGGGCTGACGCGGGCGCTTCGCGTCGCCCGCATCGCGGAGCAGGCCGGCAAGCCGTGCGTGCCGCACTCGGCGAACCTGTCGATGGTGACCGTCTTCACGCTGCACCTGCTGGCCGCCCTCCCCAACGCCGGGCCGTACGTCGAGTTCTCCATCGAGCCGTCGGCCTGGGTGGACGGGCTGTACTGGCCGAAGTTGGAGGTCCGCGACGGCGCAGTGGCCGTGCCCGCCGGGCCGGGCTGGGGTGTGGAGGTCGACCCCACCTGGCTGGCGGACGCCGAACGCCAAGTCAGCGAGCGCGCCTAGGTCGCGAGTACGTTCACACGATATCTGCATGGTAGGCCTGGATGCTTTTGACCTCGCCGAGGCCCTTGCGGCGGGCGGCGATACCCTCGGCCGCGGCCAAAGCGGCCGCCAACGTCGTGATGTACGGCACCTTGTACTTGATCGCCGTCTTGCGGATATACGAGTCGTCGAACTCGCTCAGCTTGCCGGCGGGGGTGTTGACCACGAGTTGGATCTCGCCGTTCTTGATGGCGTCGCCGATGTTCGGACGGCCCTCGTGCAGCTTGAGGACCGCCTCCGCCTCGATGCCGTTCTCCGCCAGGAACGCCCGGGTGCCCTCCGTCGCCACGATGCGGAAACCCAACTCGGCGAACTTCTTCGCCGGCGCCAGCACGGCCGGGCGATCATTCTCCGACACCGTGATCAGCACCCGCCCCTCCGTCGGCAGCGTCTGCCTGGCCGCCTCCTGACTTTTGTAGAACGCCATGCCGAAGTTGTCCGCCAGCCCCAACACCTCGCCCGTCGAGCGCATCTCCGGGCCCAGCAACGGATCGACTTCCGGGAACATATTGAACGGGAACACCGCTTCCTTCACGCCGAAGTGCGGAATGGTTCGCGGCCGCACGTCCACGTCCGCCAGCGTCTTGCCCAGCATCAACTGCGTGGCGATGCGGGCCATCTGCACGTTGCACACCTTGCTGACCAGCGGGACGGTGCGGCTGGCCCGGGGGTTGGCCTCCAGCACGTACACCACGTCGTCGCAGATGGCGTACTGGATGTTCATCAGCCCCACCACGCCGAGTTCCTGCGCGATTCTCTTCGTGTACTCGTAGATCGTGTCGAGGTGCTTCTGCGGAATGCTAATGGGCGGAATCACGCACGCGGAGTCACCGGAATGCACGCCCGCCAGTTCGATGTGTTCCATGACGGCCGGCACGAAGGCGTTTTCCCCGTCCGCGATCGCGTCCGCCTCGCACTCGATCGCGTTCCGCAGGAACTTGTCGATGAGGATTGGCCGCTCGGGCGTGACCTCGACGGCGCGGGCGACGTACTCGGCGAGCATCTGCTCGTCATGAACGACCTCCATGCCGCGCCCGCCGAGGACGTAGCTTGGCCGGACCATGAGCGGATAGCCGATCTCGGCCGCGACGGCGAGGGCCTCCTCCGGCGTGCTCGCCATGCCGGCCTGCGGCATGGGGATGCCCAGCTTGCTCATCATGTCGCGGAATCGGTCGCGGTCTTCCGCGAGGTCGATGGTTTCGACGGGCGTGCCGAGAACCTTCACGCCGTTCTCGGCGAGTTCGCCGGCGATATTGAGCGGCGTCTGGCCGCCGAACTGCACGATGACGCCGTCGGGCTTCTCCTTCTCGTGGATCGCCAGCACGTCCTCCACCGTCAGCGGCTCGAAGTACAGCTTGTCCGACGTGTCGTAGTCGGTCGAGACCGTCTCGGGGTTGCAGTTGACCATGATTGACTCGAACCCCTCGTCCCGCAGGGCGAAGGCCGCGTGCACGCAGCAGTAGTCAAACTCGATCCCCTGCCCAATGCGGTTGGGGCCGCCACCGAGGACCATTACTTTGCGGTTGGGGCTTACGTCGGTGGCGTCCGGGGCGTTATACGTCGAGTAGTAATAGGCCGCGTCCTCGACGCCGCTGACCGGCACGGGGTGCCAGCCCTCGACGCAGCCGAGCTTCGTGCGGCGCTCGCGGATGCTCTTCTCCGCGACCCCCAGCAGCTTGGCGAGGTACTTGTCCGCAAAGCCGTCTTTCTTCGCCTGCACGAGCAGGTCATCCGGCGGCAGCTTGCCCTTGTGCTCCAGAAGCTTCGTTTCGAGTTCGACCAACTCCTTCATCTGCTCGATGAACCAAGGCTTGATGTAGGTCTTGGCGTACAGGTCTTCGACGGTCGCGCCCTTGCGGATCGCCTCGTACATCAGGAACTGCCGCTCGCTGCTCGGCTCGGCGAGCCGGTCCATGAGCTGCTTGAGCGTAAGTGAGTTGAAGTCCCTGGCGAAGCCCAGCCCCGACCGCCCGGTCTCCAGCGAGCGGATGGACTTCTGGAACGCCTCCTTGTACGTCTTGCCGATGGACATCGCCTCACCGACGGCCCGCATCTGCGTGCCGAGCTTGTCCTCGGCGTCGCGGAACTTCTCGAACGCCCAGCGGGCGAACTTGACCACCACGTAGTCCCCCCACGGCTCGTACTTCTCGAGCGTCCCGGAACGCCAGTACGGGATCTCGTCCATCGTCAGCCCCCCCGCGAGCTTCGAACTCACCAGCGCAATGGGGAAGCCCGTCGCCTTGCTCGCCAGGGCGGAGCTGCGCGACGTTCGCGGGTTGATCTCGATCACCACCACCCGGCCGGTCCTGGGGTCGTGAGCGAACTGGATGTTCGTCCCGCCGATGACCTCGATCGCCTCGACGATGCGATACGAATACTCCTGGAGCCGCCTCTGAAGTTCCTGGTCGATCGTCAGCATCGGGGCCGTGCAGTAGGAGTCCCCCGTGTGCACGCCCATCGCGTCCACGTTCTCGATGAAGCACACGGTGATCATCTGGTTCTTGGCGTCGCGAACGACCTCGAGCTCCAGTTCCTCCCAGCCGAGGACGGACTCCTCGATGAGTACCTGCCCGACGAGGCTGGCGGCGATGCCCCGGCCGGTGGTGACCCGCAGTTCCTCGACGTTATAGACCAGCCCGCCGCCGGTGCCGCCCATCGTGTAGGCCGGGCGGACGACGACCGGGTAGCCCAGCGTGGCGGCGATCTGCTCGGCCTCCTCCACGCTGTAGGCGATCTCGCTGCGCGGCACTTCCAGCCCCAGCCGGGCCATGGTCTTCTTGAAGGCCATGCGGTCCTCACCGCGCTCGATGGCGTCGGCCTGCACGCCGATGATCCGCACGCCGTACTTCTCCAGCACGCCGGCACGGTGCAGTTCGCTGGAGAGGTTCAGCCCGCTCTGCCCGCCGAGGTTCGGCAGCAGCGCGTCGGGGCGCTCCTTCTCGATGATGCGGGCCATGGTCTCGGCGTTGAGCGGCTCGATGTACGTCCTGTCGGCCATGCCGGGGTCCGTCATGATCGTCGCGGGGTTGGAGTTGACCAGAACGATCTCATAGCCGAGCCCCCGCAGGGCCTTGCAGGCCTGCGTGCCGGAGTAGTCGAACTCGCACGCCTGACCAATGACGATCGGACCGGAGCCGATGATCATCACCTTGTGGATGTCGTCGCGCTTGGGCATGGGGGTTCCTTTTCCCTTGAGGAGCTCCAGTTTCGCGGGGGCCTCTATCGCGGCCGCGGACCTGTACTCGCGCATGAAAAGCGTCCCGATGGGACGCTTCCGGGCCGGCGCACGGCCCGACAGGTCAGCAGTGAATACCCGCCCGCCCGGGCCGTGTCAAGCCCGACGGGGCGCCGCGGATGCTGGTCCACGAATGACACGAATGGCACGAAGGCTGCTGATGGGCTCGCCGGCCGAGGGGGCTCGCCCCGCGCGGGGCGCTCGTGGGGAATCGGAGATCGAGAACCGGAAATCGCCAATCTCGGAGCTGTCATCTTCCGCCTTCCCGTGCCATCCATTGCAGTCCGTTGCCGTCCGTTTCCCGCGGATTCCGTCCATTGCTCTCCGTTTCCATCCGTTGCCCTCCTTTGCCAAGCATCTTTTCGTTATAACGCCTTACCAGACAGTCGGTTGCGCCGTTTTCGACCCTCCGGAGCCGCCCAAGGTTAGGGGTGGGAAGTCGGATCTCGCAGTTTTCGGTTCGTAACTCGCGGATCCTCAGTTCGCACTGTCCCGCAGGCACCAGCCGTGCCCGCGCCATTGCTTGGGCGGGTGGCCCCCCTCGGGTCGAACCACGAACGTCGAACGCCGTCCTCGCTATTCGTTTGCCAAACATCGCTTTGCCCCTTACCGGGCGAAGCAGATATCACGACTATATAATAACCTGTTCTGGTTGCAAGAATATTCCGCCTCCGCCGTAGAAAAAAACCTCGTCCACGAACGATTGTTCGGGGGCTGCCCCCACGCGAGGTCCGACGGGATAACAGCATGGACGGGATCGTGCCGGGGGGCGGGCCGGTCAAAGCGGAAAGCCGAATCCCGAGATCGGAAATGCCTTCGCGCCAAAGCCTTGCCCGGGCGGAGGCTTCGTCGTATTCTCTCGGCATGGCCGGAAAGACCGCCAAGGGGCGCAAGCCCACCGAGGGCATTGCGATCAACACTTGCCACTGGCGCGCATGGAAGGGCGAGCATGGGATACCCATCGGTTGACGGGCTCCAGAAGCTGCTTACACGCGATATCTTTCACTACGCCAAGGACGCCAAGAAGGCGGCCGGGCGGGCCTTGGGGACCCTCGTCGAGATCATCACGTTCTACTGCCTCAAGGCGTGGGGCCTGGAGCGGCACACGGCTATTGAGCGGCGGTTGCCGGAGTACGCGAATTCGGACATCACGCACAACGTCGAGTACAGTCTCCATCCGGCCGAGGAGCTTCGGCGGGTCGAGTTCGGCCCGGAGTCGCTTCCGCTGACCGCGAGAAAGGTCCTGAAGGCGATCGGCTCGGCTGCCTCGATGGGGCCCACGAGGTCGGCCAAGTCGAACACCTTGCTTACCAAGGGCCTGGTGCTGAGGAACTCCTGCACCCTCTGCGACGTCGGAGATGCCTTCCTCAACGCGTACCTCGACGATCTCGATGCGGAGGGCGGGCACTACACCGTTGTCTCGCTTGCCCGGCGACCGTTCGCGATCTTCGAATGCAAGCGCGTCGGAGTGGAGGAAGGCATGCGGAAAGGCCCGCAGACCATCGAGAAAGCCAAGCAGGGCGCATACGTGGCCAGATCGGTATCGTCCCTGCAGAAGGTCCGCCTCTCGAACGGGGCCTTGGCGGGGTTCATGCAGATGAAGAACGGTTCGTTTCGGTGTGAGGATTACTACGGAATGCTTGCCGACGTCATTGCCTCGGACGATCCCGAGCTTCTTTCCCGGTTCATTCTGACCGTCGGGGTGGTCAGCAATCACGGGAACTGGTTCACCTCGGACAACCACAACAAGGAGCTGAAGGTCCTCGCGCACTCCTACGACTGGCTGCTGTTCCTCACGGACGGCGCGATCGCGCAGTTCATTGAGGACCTGCTCCTGCATCCGGCGAAGGAATTTGAGCCCGCGCGAAGGGCTTTCGTGCAGAGCTACACGGGCCGGAAAGGCGCCAACCGGTTCACAAAGGTCCGCATGGCCTTGGACGCCGACGCCGCCCTGCGGGAGTACTTCGGGGCGCACGAGCGGGAAATCGAGGGCTGGTTCAATATCATCGCGCCGGCGAGGAAAGGCTTGAGGATACTCCGGCGCGAATTGGATACACTGAGGCGCAAGAAGTGGCAGGAGATCCACCCGTGACTGCGGGACGGACGACGAATACGCTGAGCCAGGACTGGGGGACCCCCGAGAAGTACGTCGAGGCCGTGCGCGAGTTCTTCGGCGGCGCCGTCTCGCTTGACCCCTGCTCAAACCGGTCTTCGATCGTTCGGGCCGAGACAGAGTACGTCCTGCCCGAACACGACGGACTCCAGGAGAGCTGGGGCTTTCCGACCATCTACGTCAACCCGCCCTATGGCATTGACAAGGAGCACGGCACCTCGATCAAGCACTGGTTGCGCCGATGCGAAATGGCCCACAGCCGCCACGGCGCAGAGGTCCTCGCACTGATCCCCGTGGCGACGAACACCGGCCACTGGAAGCGGCACATTTTCGGCAAGGCTTGCGGCATTTGCTTCCTGTACGACACCCGGCTGAAGTTCCTCGTGAACGGAAAGAACGGAGGCAAAGGCGCCCCCATGGCCTGTGCCATGGTGTATTGGGGACGCGAGTTTGATCGGTTTTCCGATGTGTTCACGAAGTTCGGGGCCGTTGTTGATATTCGGAACCTTCAGGGTAAGAGAATCGGGCAGGCCCACGAGAGAGGGCAAATGGAACTGATCGGGGACCCTCGATACTGGGCTTGAGCCCCGCCCCGTGCCGCGGCCGGCGAGCTGGACTTCATGGACGACTGGTACCCCATCCAGGTCAAGCAGAAGGACAAGGTCGGGCGGCAAGATATCGACGCCTTTGAGACGGCCATGAACCGGGCCAGGCGCGGGAAGGGCTTCTTCGTCGCGTTCGACTACACCGCCGACGCCCTGGCCGAGATTCAGCGATACTTCACGGCCGACCACAAGGTGATCGTCCCCCTCACCGTCCGCGAAATCCTCGACGAAGAAATCGCGAGGAAGCTGGCGTAGGGGCCTTGGGCCGAGCCGCCGTTCAGCCCAACGGGCTGAGATTCGCCAGCCCCCCGTGGGGGCAGGCAGGGCAGAGCGATCCTGAGCGAGCGGGGCGAGTCGAAGGGAGCGCCGCCCTGGGTACGCGTGTTGATGTCGTGAAGCCCTGTAGGGGCGCAACAGAAGGGGCCGCCATGCCGCAGTCGCTCGCGAAGAACCTGCTGCACATCACGTTCAGCACGAAAGGCCGCCGCGCGTTGATCGGTTCCGAGGTCCGCGAGCCGCTGAAGGCATACCTGACCGGCACGCTCGGCAACCTGAACTCGCCCTCCATCGAGACGAACTGCGTGGCCGACCATGTGCATATCCTCTGTGTCCTGCCCAGAACCCCTGCGTTGAGCGCGCTGCTGGAGGAGATCAAGAAGTCATCGTCAAAATGGCTCAAGACGCAGGGCGCGCTGCTGCGCGACTTCTACTGGCAGGGCGGGTACGGGACGTTCTCCGTGAGTGAGTCGAACGTCGCGGCCCTGCGGGCGTACATCCGCAATCAGGAGGGGCACCACCAGACGATGACGTTCCAGGAGGAGTTCCGCGCGCTGTTGCGGAAGCACGGCATTGAATTCGACGAGCGGTACGTGTGGGATTGACGAGTCGCGCCCTTTCAGGGCTTGCCGGATACAACAATCCCTAACCCAGGGCGGCGCTTCGCTCTGCCGTGCCTGGCCCTGAGGGCGGCTGACGAAGGTGAGCCTTTCAGGCTCAGCCGGCAGCCCCGTCCTGCGAAGCCGCTGCGCGGGACGACGCGGAGCTTTCCGCCGTCAGCCACAGATCGGAGTCCGCATCGTGGAATTCATGAAATTCGCGGACAAAGATTTTTCCTGGCCGAGACATTTTTTTGCTTGAAATAGCGGACAGCAGTTATCTAGATAGATAATAGCCCGCGTCCGCTGAGGGGCGCGGCGCTGTTGGACACGACAAGAGCGAGGAACGCGTTCGACGTTCGACCCCATAGGGGCCACCCCCCCGAACATTGGCGTTCGGAGTCTTCCGAGATCCGGTTCGGCGGCCGTTGTCCAGACGACAGGCCTCAGGTCTCAGGTCTGAAACGTGCCTGCTTTGTGCTTGACGCGGGGCGGCACCCAGCGCGCGGCGCGCACGGGAATTCGCAATTGCATCTTGGGCAGTGAGTTACGACAGAAAAGACGTGCAAGATTGCGCAACGTTGCGCAAATTCGGTTCAGAACGGTTCAGAATCGTTCTCCTTGCGCCCCCTTGCGCAAATACCGTTCGGAATGGGACGGAACCCGGCCGGGAGTATCGAATACCGAACAAGGTATGTGGAACCCCGAAGTGCACGGCGGCGGTTGCTCGGGGTCAGGCCGTGGCCGCCATAGCAGCCTCAGACGAACTGACCGGCCGACCAACGCCGACCGGTTGCCCCGCTTCCCCGCGGCTAGCGCCGCAGATAGCGCAGCTTCTCCGGCAGGGCGATGTTGTTGCCGAAGTTGTCTTCCCCGTAGCCGTTCTCGGCCAGCAGCTTGATGTCCGCCAGCACGCGCTTGTCGCCGACGAGGTCCACGGTCAGGTCGGCCTCGATGTCGATCTTGCCCACGGCCTGAAGCCGCGCCAGCACGGCCGTCACTCGGGACAGCAGTGTCGTGCCCGGCCCGCTCAGGCCTTCGGCGGCCGCCGGCTCGCCCTCCGCCGGGAACAGATCGTCCGGCAATTGCAGAGGCTGTTCATAGAGGACGAGCTTTCCCTGCTCGAGCAGCATGGCCATAACGTGTCGCACGGCCGCCTTGACGTCGGTTCCGGTCCACTCCGATGACAGGTACGACAGCCGCGACATCTCCTCGCCCAGCCACCGCCGCTTTCGGGCGTTGATCTTCTCGTTGACGCGGAAAATCTCCAGCGGCGAGCCGGCGTCGTAGGTGTCGCCGTCGATCTCCATTTTCACTTCGCTGCCGTAGTGCTGGACGATCTTGGCCACCAGCGTGGACGGGCGGACGTGGAACCCCCGGTACCGCGGCACCGGCGCGGTGATGCGGATCACCTCGGCGTAGTGCCGCAGCATCTGCCGGCAGAGCTGCTCGCCGCAGGTGAGATAGCGGCTGGCGAAGCGGATGGAGTAGTCCATGAGCGTGTTGAGCAGTTCGCGCCCCGTGATGAGCGTCGCCCCGGCCGCGGCAGCCGCCGGCGCCCCGCCCGCAAACCGCGCCGACGCCGACGAGGCGCTGCCGTTCATCGGCGGCGTTACGTGCCGCTCGTAGTAGTGGGCGAACGCCGTCGCCGTCCGCAGAAGATGCAGCACGACGCTGACGTACCCGCGCAGCACGCGCAGGTCCGGGTCGAGGGCCTCGGCCTCCGTGCCCGAAACGTGCGTGTCGTACAGCGACTGGCAGTTGTGGAAGCGGTGCTGCAGGGCCCGCAGCGACTCCTCGCTCACCGGGTCGGGCACCAGCGCGGGGTACTCCGGCGGCGGCACCTTCGCCGGAGCGTGCAGCAGCCGGCTGTCGGCCGCCAGGTTCAGAAACGCCGTCGCCAGCCGCGTCACCGTCTCCGACACGGTCTCGCTGCCGCGCCGAGCCATGTCCGACAGCAATCGTCCGCCCGGAAGCTCCTCGTCGAGAATCTCGGGCGCCGCCTCCTCCGGCGGAATCGGCAGGTACAGCCGCTTGGCCTGAGCGAGGGTCTGGTCGGCCGCCCGCAGAAGTACGCGCCACGTGGTGTCGATGGCCTCCTCGGTGGCGGCCGCGAAGCGTTCCTCGATGGCCGGCAGCCGATACGACGGCACCACGTGTTCAATGTGCAGCAGTTCGTAGCTGACGTCGGCGAAGAGCTTGATGGCCGCGACGACGGAGCGAAACGCGTTCCATCGGCGGTTGGTCCGCGAGCCGTAGGCGTCGAGCAACTCCTCGACCTCGGTGGACTGGTGCAGCAACTCGCCCAGCAGCGGGCGCCCCAGGCGGCTGGTCGCCGACGACTGGCGAGACAGGCGACTCGCCACCGCGAGCAGCCTCGCGGATCGCGACGCGATCAGGGCGCGGAAGTCATCTTCCGGAATCGTCTCGGAGAGCCGGCCGTCCGTGGCCGGCGGGGTTGTGGTCTGGGTCTTCATGCAGTCGGGGCGCTCCGCGCCGGAGGGGACAGTATGCGCGCCGGCGGGCGGGGTGCAACGCCGTATCCCATGATACATCGGCAAAAACGCGATCCAATCCCAGCTTTCCGTGGCGTCCGCCGGACGGCGCGCCGACAAATCCCCAACGTGACCGGTACGGCCTCAACCCGAAAGGCGTTATACCTGCGGACGTCCGAATCGCGTTCCTCCAAGGAGCAGACGGCATGAACGAACGGCCTTGTCTGATCGGGGTCCTGCTGGTCCTGCTCGCGGCGGGCTTCGCACGCGGCGAGGACTGGCCGCAATGGCGCGGCCCCGGCCGCACGGGCGCAACGGACGAGCCGTCCGGTCACCCCGCCGGCTGGCCTCCCAAGCAACTCTGGGCGGCAGACGTCGGCCGGGGCGGCACCTCGCCGATCCTCGCCGACGGGAAGGTGTTCGTCCTCGGCTGGCAGGGGCGCGGCAAGGGCAAAGGCGACGACGGCGTCTTTTGCCTCGACGCCGCGACCGGCAAGCAACTGTGGAAACAGACATATGCCAGCCGCTACTACGGGCGCCACGCCACCGGCGACAAGGGGCGTTACGGCGGGCCGAATTCAACGCCGACATATGACCCGCAGACGAAGCGGCTCTACACGCTTGGCCTCGACGGGGACTTCTGCTGCTGGGACGTCGCGGACGGCGGCAAGCGCGTGTGGGCGAAGAACCTGTACGACGAATTCAGGGTGCCGCAGCGCCCGAACGTCGGCGGCGGTAAGCGCGACTTCGGCTTCTCCTCGGCGCCGCTGATCCACGGCGACGTGGTGATTCTCGATGTGGGCGGCCGGGCGGGGTTGGTCATCGCGTTCGATAAGGGCACAGGGGCGGTCCGCTGGCAGTCGCAATCGAAGGAACTCGCGGGCAGTAGCGGCGGGCCGGCGCCGATGGCGTTCGGCAACCTGGAGGCCGTCGCCAGCCTGGGCCTGACGAAGCTCGTCGTCACGCGGATCGACAAGGGGCACGAGGGCCAGACGCTGGCCGAAACCAGGTGGCAAACCCAGTTCGCCTGCAACATCGCCACACCCGGTGTCGCGGGCGACCATGTGGTGCTCACCTCCGCGTACAACGTCAAGCGGACCGCGCTGTTCCGGATTGCCCCGGGCCGGGCGCGGCAGGCGTGGAAGGCCCGCGAGCATTGCACGGTTTCCAGCCCTGTCGTCCACGGCGGGAAGGTGTTCCTGGCCGGGGGCGCGCTGACCTGCCTCGACGCGGGGACAGGCAGGAAGAAGTGGTCCGTCGGCAACCTCGGTCAAGGGGGCTCGTGCATCGCCACGGGCGACGGCAAGCTGATCGGCGCGGGACGGGGACGCGTGATCCTCGTCGAGGCCGCGACCGGCAAGCAGCTCGCCGAGCACAAGGGCGTGCCGTCCGGCTGGCCATCCGTGGCGTTCGGGGACGGGATTATCCTGTGCAAAGACGACCGCGGGAAGGTCGTCGCGCTCTCGGTGAAGCAACGTCGCTGACGGGGCGCCGCCCGGATTCGCGCGGTCTTCGCACAAATCGAGCGCATGCCTAGCCCCCCTTCTCCACGATTCTTGCGCTCACAAACCGCGAATCGCGCCGGCGCGCATGGGGTCGATGATGAAGCTGACCGCCCGGATCCTGCACCGTCCCGACGGCGGGTTCGCCGCCGAATGTCGCCTGCTGCCCGGATGCCTCGGCAGCGGGCGGACCCCCGACGACGCTTGCCGCGCCCTGCTCGACGCCGCGCGCGGCTACATCGCAGCCGCCACCAATTCGGTCTCCTCGCGACTGGTCGCCTGCGTCGAATCGGCCGACGCGCGCGGCTGATCCTCCTCGCAGTTTCCCTATCGCCGGGCGCCCCGCGCGGACGATGAATCTTGCGCGGAAGGCGTGTGCCCATGCCCATCTTTGACGGCGCTTTTCGACGCAACAAACTGCGATATGTCGCCCAGTGCCTGCTGGCGGCCGGGGCGTTCACCGTCATCCTGGCGCTCCTGAAGAACATCTCCAACACGACCGTCGTGGCGTCGCTCGGCTCGACGGGCTTCATTGTGTTCACGATGCCGCAGCGTCGCGCCGCCCGCGGACGGTACCTCATCGGCGGATACGTCGTCGGCATCGCCTCGGGGATGCTGTTCCTGTGTCTCAGCCGCTGGGTCGCCGTGCCCGACACGTTCGCGGGCATCCCGCACTTCCCCGATGTGCTGTTCGGGCCGCTCGCCGTCGCCGTTGCGATGTTCGTCATGGTCATCACCAACACCGAACACCCGCCGGCCGCCGGCGTGGCGCTGGGGTTCGTGTTCCTGAACCACATCGGGTGGTTGGCGCCAACCGCCGTCCTCGCCGGCATCGCCAGCCTGCACTTGGCGCACGTACTGCTGCGCCCGGTCCTGCGCGATCTGCTCTGAACGGCAGGAGCCGGGGACCTGAGCCGGCGCGCTTGCCAAGCGCGGGAGGCCCTCGATGTCCACGGGGCGGGGCCTGTGGGCTTGGTCGGCGAGGCGCACCCCGGCGTCATTCCCTTTGGTCGCGAAAGGCTTTGACACCGTGCGGGGAGCGTGTCTAGACTGTTCCGACTGATTCGGCCCGCCCGCGGGGCCTGAACGGAGTTCCCCCACGGTTTCCCCACGGTGCGTTTCCGCCCTCGTTCGGGGCGGCCTCCCGAGGTCCCGGAAGGGGCATTCCGTCTCCCCGCGCGCCCGGCCAGACGAACGAACCGACACCCCACAGTGGAGAACAGCATCATGGCGAAGCGGAATCGCAAAGCCCGTGCGGGCAAGTACGTGTACTTCTTCGGCGGCGGAAAGGCCGAGGGCCGGACCGACATGAAGGCCCTGCTCGGCGGCAAGGGCGCCAACCTCGCGGAGATGTCCAGCCTCGCCCTGCCCGTGCCGCCCGGGTTCACCATCACCACCGAGGTTTGCGACCTGTTCTACAAGGCCGGCGAGAAGTACCCGGCCGGGCTCGACGAGCAGATCGACGGGAACGTCCGCAAGCTCGAGAAGCTCACGGGCAAGACGTTCGGTCACGGCGAGAACCCGCTGTTGGTCAGCGTCCGCAGCGGGGCGGCCGTCAGCATGCCCGGCATGATGGACACGGTGCTGAACCTTGGCCTGAATGATCAGACGCTCCAGGCGATGATCGACCTGACGGGCAATGAGCGGTTCGTGTGGGACGCGTACCGGCGTTTCATGCAGATGTTCGGCGACGTGGTGCTGGGGATGGAGCATGAGCACTTCGAGGAAGCGCTCCAAGCCGTGAAGGACAAGCACGGCGCGAAGCTCGACACCGACCTGGACGTCGAGGGGCTCAAAGACGTCGTCGAGGCCTACAAGAAGGTGTACCGGCGCGACGGGAAGGCCTTCCCGCAGGACGCCCGCGAGCAGCTCCAGGCCTCCATCGACGCCGTGTTCGGCTCGTGGAACAATCCGCGGGCGATCAAGTACCGGCAGATCAACGACATCCGCGGTTTGCTCGGCACGGCCGTCAACGTCCAGACCATGGTCTTCGGCAACATGGGCGACTCCAGCGGCACGGGCGTGGCGTTCACGCGAGACCCGTCCACGGGCGGGAACAAGTTCTACGGCGAGTATCTGATGAACGCCCAGGGCGAGGACGTGGTCGCCGGCATCCGTACGCCGCACCCGATCTCGGACCTCGCCAAGCAGAACCGCAAGATCTACCGCCAACTGCTCGACATCCGCGAGACGCTCGAGCAGCACTACCGCGACATGCAGGACATCGAGTTCACCATCGAGCAGGGCGAACTGTTCATGCTCCAGACGCGGACCGGCAAGCGGACCGCGACGGCCGCCGTCAAGATCGCCGCCGACATGCTCAAGGAAGGGCTCATCTCCGAGGCCGAGTCGGTCGGCCGCGTGGAACCCAAGGCGCTCGATCAGTTGCTGCACCCCGTATTCGAGCCGGGGGCGGAGGCGGCGGCCGCGCAGATCGGCTCCGGCTTGCCCGCCAGCCCCGGTGCCGCCACCGGGCAGCTTGTCTTCGCCGCCCACGAAGCCGAGGAATGGGCCGAGATGGGCAAACAGGTCGTCCTCGCCCGCATCGAGACCAGCCCCGAGGACATCGGCGGGATGAACGCAGCGTCGGGCATCCTGACCAGCCGGGGCGGCATGACCTCTCACGCGGCCGTCGTGGCGCGGGGCATGGGTAAGTGCTGCGTGGCGGGCTGCGGCGAGGTCACGATCGACTACAAGGCGAAGACGCTGTCGGCGAACGGCCAGACGCTGAAGGAAGGCGACTGGATCAGCCTCAACGGCACGACGGGCACGGTGTACGCCGGGCAGATCGCGACGGTGGATCCGAAGCTGACCGGTCCGTTCGGGACGCTGATGAAGCTGGCGGACAAGTACCGCACGCTGGGCGTTCGGACCAACGCCGACACGCCGCACGACACCGAGGTGGCGGTGAGGTTCGGGGCCGAGGGCATCGGCCTGTGCCGCACCGAGCACATGTTTTTCGAGGGCGACCGGATCGTCAGCATGCGGAAGATGATCCTCGCCGAGACGCCGGAAGACCGTGGCAAGGCGCTCAAGGGGCTGCTGCCGCTCCAGCGCGACGACTTCATCGGCATTTTCAGGGCGCTCAAGGGCCGGCCGGCGACGATCCGCTTCCTCGACCCGCCGCTGCACGAGTTCGTCCCGCACGACGACGCCGGGCAACAGGAAATGGCCAAAGCCATGGGCGTCCCCGTCGAGAAGATCCGGGCGAAGGTGGACTCGCTGCACGAGTTCAACCCGATGCTGGGCCACCGCGGCTGCCGGCTGGGCATCTACTACCCCGAGATCACGGCCATGCAGGCGCGGGCCGTCATCGAGGCCGCGTACGCCGTCAAGGGCAGCAAGCCCGAGATCATGATCCCGCTCGTCGGCAACGTGAAGGAACTGTCCCACCAGAAGCAGATCGTCCTCGACGTGTACGAGGAGGTCCGCAAGGCGAAGAAGCGGGACCTTCCGTACCTCAAGATCGGCACGATGATCGAGGTGCCGCGCGGAGCCGTGACGGCCGACGAGGTGGCCGGAGAGGCGGAGTTCTTCAGCTTCGGCACGAACGACCTGACGCAGATGGGCTGCGGGTTCAGCCGCGACGACGCCGGCAAGTTCCTCAAGCAGTACGTGGAACAGGGCATTTACGACTACGACCCGTTCCAGGTGCTGGACCGACCGGGCGTGGGCGAACTGGTGCGGATCGCGGTCGAGAAGGGCCGGGGCGCGCGGAGAGACCTCAAACTCGGCATTTGCGGCGAACACGGCGGCGACCCGAGCAGCATCGAGTTCTGCCACCAAGTGGGGCTGGATTACGTGAGCTGCTCGCCCTTCCGCGTGCCGGTGGCCCGGCTGGCCGCGGCTCAGGCCGCGATCAAGCACCCCAAGAAGCGCGCCACAAAGGGCACGAAGGCCAGAAAGGCCACAAAGAAGAAGGCCAAGAAGGCGAGTAGGAAGTCGGCGAAGAAGGCCGTCAGGAAGCGCGCCAAGCGGTCACGCCGCTAACGGCCGCCAGCGACTTCGACAACATAGCAGCACCCCCACGGGCCGGGCGCCTCGCCCGGCCCGTCGCTTGCCCCGAGTGCTCGCGCCGGACTATCACTGGTAAAGGCTCTTCTGGCCGTACCTATCTTTGCCGGACGTCTTGTTCCAGAGATCAGCGCCGCGTGGATGCTTGCTGGCAAAGAAGAGCAAGTAGTAGGGATTCGGCCCCGAGATGCGTCTCGGCTCGCCGAAATGCGCGTAGCCGACCCCGCGCAGACAGTCCCGGTAGAGGCCGAGGAACCATTCCCGCACGGTGGCGGCCGTGTGATTGGGCAACTGGTCGAACTGTGATCTCCAGTCAACGCCGCACAGGAAGCTGTCCAGGTTGGAACTGCGGTCAGGATAGTAGTATTCCCGGATGTTTCGTAGCAGGTCCAACTGGTCCATGACCGAGATGATCAGATCCACGCGCCTCGCCTCCGCAATACGCGCGATCGTATCGAAGTGGATGTGGAGGCCCGTTGGGTCCAGGAAGGCCAGGTGGAGCCATCTCGGGGGCATCAATCCCGCAATGCGGTCAACTTCCGAATTGGAATCGCCGCGAACGAGTTCCGGCATCACGGCCGCCTTCCTCTCCCGGAATCTCTGCTCAACCGCATCCAGGCAGTCCGCTGACTTGTCCGCGAAGACGAAACCATCGAAGGGCTTTGGGCTTCCGAGGGCTATCAAAGGCGAACCGTCGATCTCCTCGTCAGTCTCGCGCACGCGGCACATGCCCGGGCCTGAGAACAAGTCAATGAAACCAAGGCCTTCCCATTGGGGCTTGTCCTTCATCGCTGTGGTGAAAGCGTGTATGTACCGCTGAAGGAAGTGATGCTTGTCCTTGCTCCACCGCCCCACGGACCGGACCGGCAGCCCGTCTCGCCCGCACACCAAGCCGTCGGTATCGAACTCGCGTCCCGATTCCCGTGTGTCCATGCGGCCCCCTTTCTCAGGGCTACGCCAGGCAGTTGCACTCCGCGCCAGTCAGGCCCGTGGCGCGGCGGACGGCGTGCGTTTCTTTGCAGAGGCTGACGGGCACATCCGGCATCGCGGCTCGGATCATGTCGCGAACGGCACTGTAGATTTCGATGCGGCTCTCATCGGGCACGTGCCGGTGCGTGCCTTCCCGCTGGAGATGTTCCGGCTCCCATTCCATCGCGGGCAAGCCCCACTTCTCGCGCCACGTGACGAGTTGCGGGCTCTTCTCGCGGTACGTGCCGAGAGTAATCCGACTGGGTCTCAGGCCGAAGCCGGCAATCTCGGCGATGTGCTCTCGGTACATCTCCCGCCAGCCCGGCGGGGTCAGGATCGGGTCCAGGCGCAGGCGCGTCTCAAAGCCCATCTCCTGCGCCTCGAGGCAGGCGCGCAGCCGCTCGACGATCGGAGGGCTGATCCGCTCCATCGTGTCGGGGTACTTGCCTTCCCAGAGGTCGGCGACCGACTCCGGATTCACGGAAAACGTCACGACGATGTTCCGGGTCGGCAGGCTCTCCAGGAACCGCACGTTGGTTGACTTGGTCAGCAGAATGAGCTGGCAGCCGTTCGGATTCGCCGCCGGGTCGGCGAATCGCGGAACCAGTTCGCGCGCGTGGCCGGTGAGTCCCTCGTAGAGCAGGCTGTCGCTGCGGTCAATGCCGAGGCCCAGCGTGTGTTTGGGCTTGCGCTTCGGGGACTTGAGCCAGCGGACCACGGACCGCCAGATGTCTTCAACATTGTCGTAGATCAGCGGCCGGAACGGGTCGCGCATGGCCCGGAAGGTGAGCATCAGGAAGCACCCCCGGCACCCGAAGCCGCACGGCCCGCTGCCGATCGCCAGGTCCCACCATAGCGGCGGGCAGAAGGTCTTCGCATCTCCGTGCCAAGAGAACGTCAAAGGATCGGTCTTCCGCGGCGCGCGGTACACATAGGTGTCGCGGGGGAGCCCCGTGATATGGCTTGGCACCAGTTCCCGCCGCCAGCGACCCTCGGCCTCTCGCGCGTCGACGAACAACGCCCGCGTGGACGCGGCGCGTGCCTCGCACAGTGCGCCGAACTCGCAGACAGCGGGGAACATCAGTGGCCCTTTCAGACAGCTACCCAGACAAAATACGAACCGGCTGAGGCGGCGACAAGCGGATTCTCTCACGGCCGCGCTCGACCCGCCAGAGCTACTGTCGGACTGCCCGCCGGGTCCGCCCGAGGAAAACGGCGCCCACAGCCCGGCGCGGCTTACGCCAGGCCGAGCAGGAGCAGGATCACGTCGATGATGAACAGCAGGACGATGGTCGTCTCGAGGACGACCATCTAGCGGTTCACCTGATCCTGCTTGAGCAGTTGATACAGCCCGTCGAGCGTGCGGAGTTTGTCGGCGATGATCCGCCGCCAGTCGTCGAGGTGAAACCGCGCCGCGGCCGCCTGACACAGCCGCGCCAGGTGCCAGTCGCCAAAGAACTTCGTCGCGTTCGACAGCTCGTCGTTCAGCCGCGCCAGGTCCACGCGAATCTCCCGCAGGCTGCGATGCACCGCCCGGTGCGGCCGGAGACGCAGGCGTCGCCCGCCCACGTCGCGATACGAACGCTCCAGCGACGCGTCCGGCGGGCCGTTCGCGCTCGGCCGTCGGCAGGCGGAACGTCTGCGGGCGGTAGAAGAAGGGCCGCTTCGGCGCCCGTTTGCTAACGCCGGCGCCGAAGTCCTCGGCCAGGCAGTCGAGCAGCGACGGCACGGCGAGGCGCTTCATGTCGTACGCCACGTCGTAGGCGTAGAGGTACGACACCTGGCCGGCGTATTCGCCCTCGGCCGGCCTGCGGGTCGGCGCGATAGCATCCATACCGCATTCTATCCACCCCCCGCGGCGGCGGGCCTACGCGGTGACGCAACGCTTCGCCGCGCCGAGGACGACGAAGACGATCCCGGCCACCAGGGCAACCGCGCCCGCGCCCAGGAAGATCAGGCCGATGTATCCGCCGTCCGCCGGCTGTTGAGCGGCATCGTGCGGTTCGGCCGGGGCGGTCTCGGGAGCATCGAACTCCTCTAACCCGCCGCCTTGCCGGATCTGCTCGTAGGCACCGGCGGTCCAATCGCTCAGGTCCCGCATCGTGAGGACCGATCCGTGGAGCCCCGACAGAATGCCTGCAAGAATCAGGACCGACCCGACCACCAGAAGCCCGACACGCCGCCCGGATGCGATCGCCATCTGTACCCCCCCCCCACGACGGAGAACACTAGCATTCGGCGGGCGCCTCGGCAAGCAGAGCGGGCCTACGATGGGATGGCGGCAGGGAGGCCTAGGCCTGCGGAGAACGGCGTGAAGCACCATCGGTTAGTCTGGTTCAGCGTGGCCCTGGCGGCCGGGGTCCTCATCGGCTGGCTTCTCTAGCCGCCGGGGCACGCTGCCGGACGGGGCATCGCCCTTCACTGAATGGTCTCTCCGCAATTCTGTCGGGCCGGCCGTTCGAAAACTTGCGGCTCAGGCGGCCGGCCCGCTCCTTGCGCCCGCCGAATCCCCTTGGGACGGCCGCCGCGCCACGATACGATCCCCCTCTGCCCCTGACGCAGATGCGAAGGACCCGAGACATGCCGGACCGCCCCAACATCCTGATCCTGATGAGTGACCACACGAACGCGGCCGCCGTCGCGCCCGGTGGCCAATGCCTGACCCCAAACTGCGATGCGCTGGCGGCCGAGGGGGTGCGGTTCGCCCGCTGCTACACGACGAACGCCATCTGCTCGCCCGCCCGCGCGAGCCTGATGACCGGCACGTACCCCTCCACCCACGGCATGTGGGACTGCACGCACACGCAGCGGCGGGAGTGGGTCAACGTGTCGGATCGGTTGACGTACTTCTCGCAGCGGCTTGCGGAGGCCGGCTACGCCACGGGCTACTTCGGCAAGTGGCACGTCGAGCAGACCTACGAACTCGCGCCCTTCGGCTGGCAGGAATCCAGCCACGAACGCGATGCCGACAGAGTCCACTCCGCCCGGCCGAAGCCCGTCCCCGGCACGGAGGTCAAGGTGGCGAAGGAAGGCTACCACGACGCCCTGATCGCGGCCGTGGGGCAGGACGACGACTGCAACACACACCCGGCGTTCGACCGCGGCATCGACTTCATCCGCCGGTCAGCGGCCGGCGGCCGGCCCTGGTGCTGCTTCGTCTCGGCGGCGGAACCACACGACCCGTATATTCCGCCCAAGCGCTTTCTCGACATGTATGACGTGCCAAACATCCACACGAGCCCGACGCTGCGGGACGAACTCGCGGGCAAGCCGCAGGTCGTGCGGCGCATGCAGGCGTTGTGGCGCGAGTTGACCGACCAGCAATGGAAGTTCATCTCGGCCGCGTACTGGGCGACGATCACCTTCCTCGACGCCGAGGCCGGGCGGCTGCTTGATGCCCTGCGGCAGACGGGGCAATACGAAAACACGATCATCCTCGTGACGGCGGACCACGGCGACATGCTGGGGGCCCACGGGCTGCACGCGAAGGGGATCGGCACGGCCTATGAGGAGGTGTACAACATCCCGCTGATCCTCGCCGGGCCGGGCGTGCCCACGCGCGGCGACGACGGCCAGACGCTGACCAGCCTGGTGGACGTCGCGCCGACGCTGCTGGACCTGTGCGGGCTGGGGAGCCTGCCGACGGGGCACGGGCGGTCGCTCCGCCCGGTGCTGGAGGGCACGGCCGACCCGGCGGACTGGCGAAGCGCGTTCGCCGAATTCTTCGGCCAGCGGTTCGTGTACACACAGCGGATCACATGGCACGGGCCGTGGAAGTACGTGTTCAGCCCCGGCGGCGTGGATGAGCTGTACAACCTCGACGACGACCCGTACGAGACCACGAATCTCGCCGGGGACCCGGACCATCGCGACGTGCTGGTGGACATGTGCCGGCGGATGTGGCGGAGGATCCGTGAAATCGGCGATGAGTCGCTGTTCAGCACGCATTACGCGACGCTGCGGACGGCGCCCGTCGGGCCGTTGGCGGCAGAACAGTAGGGCGCCCAGCCGATCTCAAGACCCCGCTCGGCGACGAGGGTATCGCCGGTGCACAGGTGGATTCCGAGGTCGCCCGTCGCCGCCTCCGCGGCGAGCGCGCCGGGCGAGAACGTGAACTCCCGCACGGCATCCCAGGCAAACGGCACGACTGCGACCGCCTTGAGCAAGGAGCAATCGACGTCGGGGCACCGCAGGACCTCGAAACGCTTCTGCCAACCGGGAAGGCCAGCCAAGGCCGCCCGCAAGAGAGCCCCTTGCTTCGGAGACATCCCTGGCCTCCCCTAAGGCGAACTCCTGACGGCGCCGTCGGGTTCGGCGGCCGCCCTTGGGAGCCGTTACCTATTCCACTATATCGAGTTAGCGCCAGTGCCCGTATGTCGCAGCCTATGGGTCCTGGGGGCCCACAGACAGGAGCGGGCCAAGTCGGGCGAGTATGCTCGAATCTGGGACTCGTTTGTGAAGAATTCGAATTCCCGGCATTCGGCGCTTGACAGGCACGCCCGCGCGCGGTAGGGTTCTCGGTAGCTCGAAGGCCCAGGCGCGAAGTAGCGCCGCTCCGCTCTTGCTTAGGGCTCGCGCTCGGCAACTGCGGCTCACCACCTCCGAGCAGGATAGAGCTTGTTGTTTCACAGAAAGGCGAGGTGGCCCATGTGTGTGAAGGGACGCACGGCAAATGTCCTTGTGGTTGCGGTCTGCACTCTCTCTCTGGCGGGAATGGCTTCGGCCGACTTGGATATCCCCAAATGGCTCCAGCAGCCGGACCTGTCCGTGACCGGCATGGACGTGGACGCGACGAACACGCAGCTGGCGGATGATTGGCTCTGCGTTCACCAGGAGCCGATCGCCGACATCCACATCTGGGGCTCCTGGAAGGACGACTTCGTCGGGACGCCGAGATTCCTCATCCAGATCTGGCCCGATATCCCTGCGCCGGCCGGGGGAGCAGGCTACAGCATGCCGGACATGTCCGACGAGCCGCTGTGGGAGGAAGAGTTCTTCCCGGACGATTACGAGGTCCGGCTGTGGAAGGAACACGATGTTATCCAGGAGAACTGGCTGACCCCGCCGGATGACTACGTTGAGGGCAACCACAAGTTGGTGTATCAGTACAACTTCTATCCGGAGAATCCGTATGTCCAGGAGGGGACCCAGGACGCGCCCATCGTGTACTGGCTGATGGTGCAGGCCTTTATCGACGACCCGGCAGAGCAGGGCGCGCTGTTCGGGTGGAAGACATCACTCCAGCACTGGAATGACGACGCCGTCTGGGTGGATGCTGCGGACGGCCCGCAGGAGCTCGTGTATCCGGACGCCTGGCCGTTCAACGAGCCGGACTACCCGTGGGTCGAGCCGGGCGACAGCATCGACCTCGCCTTTGCGCTGACCATCCCCGAACCCGCAACGATGGTGCTGCTGGGTCTCGGTGGTGTCGGCCTGGTCCTTCGCCGTCGTCGTCGGGCCTGAGGCCACGAAAGCAACGGGCTGAGTTCCCGCCCTTTCTGATACGGAGCGCGGTCCCTCAGGGCCGCGCTCTTCTTTTACGCGCCGCCTCGGCCCCACACCCGCTGCCGGACCTGCGGGGGCCGCGCCCCCCTATCCCCAAAGCATCAGCGCCCCCTCGACCGCCAAGTGCCCGCCCGTGAGCGCCAGCAGCGCGTATACGATGCCCTCGAACGCCCGCTGATTGACTCGCTCGTGCAGGAACACGCCCAGCGCGGCCCCCGAAACCACGGCCGGCAGCAACAGCGCCGAAGCCCACAGTGAACCACCATGCACCATGCCCAGCGCCAGGTACGGCACAAGCTTGACCTGGTTGATGACCCAGAAGAAGAGGACCGTGCTGGCGACATAGACGCCCTTGCCCATCCGCTGGGGCAGCAGGTAGATGGTGACAACCGGCCCGGCCGCATGCGCAAGCGTGGACGTGACGCCGGCGGCCGCGCCGAAGCCCGCCCCGTGCCACGGCCGTGGCTGATACGCACGCGCGACCCCCCGCAGGGCCGACGCCGCGCGGAGGATCACAAAGCAAAGCGAGACGAGGCCGATGGCAAGGGTCATCGCCCCGCTCGCGGCGTCTTTGCCGCGGGCGTCGCCGAGGCGGGCGAACAGCCACAGCAGGCCCCCACCGATCGCGATGCCGACCAGCGCCCCCGGCAGCAGCGAAAGCACACTCCGCCGGTCCCACCGAAACCGCCAGTGGACCATGACCACGTAATCGCAGGCGATGAGCAGCGGCAGGAGCACCCCGGCCGCAAGGCGGGCGTCACCCCCGCAGGCGTAGATCATCAACGGCAGGGCCAACAGCGAGATACCGGCGCCGAAGCCCCCCTTGGCGGCGCCGTAGAGCATGGCGGACGCCGAGCCGACGGACAGGAACACGTACGGGTTGATCGATTCGGGAAGGATGGACATCGTCGCTCGCTCGGCCCCGCCGGCGCCGCCGACGCAGGCGTTTCGAGCCGAACACTATAGCGGGCGGCGCCGACGCGGCGACAGGCTTTTCCTTGCCTTGCCCGGCGCCGAGCGCTATACTCGCGTCGGTCTATTAAGGACGTGGGGATGCACGCGGTACGATGCCCAGCCTGCCATAGGGTCCTGCAGATCGACGAGGACATCGCCCGCGCCAAACTGCGCTGCCGCAACTGCGGCAAGGTATTCATCGCGTCGGCCCCCGGGGCGTCCGCGCCTCCGCCCGGCACCGGCCCCCTGCCCGTTTCGTCGTCCGTAGCAGCCAGTACGGCCGTCGGGACCCGCCCACACCTGTACCACAACCCCGCCCCGCAGCGCGTGCCGAAATGGGCCGTGATTCCGCTGTTCGTCGTCGCGCCATTGCTCATCCTGGTGATCGTTCTTCTCGCCGTGTTCTACGGCGGCCGTCCGGGCAGCGAGTCCACGAGACCCTCCGTCGCTGCCCCGCCGCGACGGGCCGCTCCCACGCCTCGCGGCGCGGGGCCATACGCCCAGGCTCCGCCCCACGCGGGACCCGACGCCTACCCCGACGCGCACGGCGTGGAGCCCCGGGTCGTGGAGGGCGACGGCCCGGCCGCTGCCACGAGGCCGGCCGCGGAGTCACTTCATCCCGGAAAGAGCATCGACGACCCGGGCGCCCAGATCGTCGGCCTCACACCCCACCGAGTCGACACCTACTGGACAATCATCCTTGGCACAGCCGAGTTGCGAAACCGGCATGCGAGTGAAGGGGTCATTCGCGAGGTCAGGGTGGTGGTGGACGCCTACGAGGGCTCACGGCTGCTCGGATCGCGGGAGACGAAGCTGGTGTATATCCCGGCCGGGCGGGGGCTGCCGTTGTCCGTGCGATTCGACGGCCTCCAAGCCGATAACGTAACGCTCAAGGCCCGTATCGTCGCCCTAACCTGGGCGCCGAGGGACACCGTGTGTCTGTGGATCGAACCCGACGAATACATCCGCGACGACGACGCGAGGACGTGCACGCTCGCCGTGTCGGCCCCGAATCCCACGGGCACAGCCCTGAAGAACATCCGCCTGTACTGCCACTTCGCCAACCGCCGAGGGGTCGTGCAGGAATCGTCCACGAACTACGTCCCCCTTGAGGGCGCAACAGTCGCCGCAGACGGCACGATCACCTTCGACGCCGCCCGCTTCCGGGCGTCCCTCGCCCACACCCTCGACATCTGCCCCCGCATAGTGGCCGAACGCGCAACCGCGCGGTAACATGCTCCGGCGGCGTCGCCCTGTGTCCCATGGCCCCCTGAAGAGCCTTAGATGATCCCCATCGGCACCGACTATCGAATGCACGGCCGGCCGTGGGTGAACTACGCGCTTGTCGCCGCCAACGTCGCGATCTTCCTGCTCGGCTACCACGGCGGGACGGAAGCAGGCCTGGCGCGGACGCAGGGCCTGCTGCTGCACCCCGACGCCCCGCGGCTGCACCAGTTCTTCTCGTCGGTGTTCCTGCACGGCGGGTGGGGGCACCTGCTGGGCAACATGGTCTTCCTGTGGGTGTTCGGCAACGCGATCAACGACCGGCTCGGGCACGGCGGCTACCTGGCGTTTTATCTCGGCGGCGGCGTACTGGCGGGGGTAGGGTACGTGCTGCTCGCGGGCACGGCCCCGGTGCTGGGCGCCTCGGGCGCCATCTCGGCCGTCACGGGGGCGTACCTCGTCCTGCTTCCGCGTGTCCGCGTCACCGTCCTGTTCTGGTTCCTCTACCTTCTGATGCCGATCGAGCTTTCCAGCCTGATCTTCCTGCTGTTCCAGTTCGGGTGGAATCTGTGGATGTCGCTGGACGCGAGCCTGACCGGGACGGCCGCCGGGGGCGTGGCGTACGCGGCTCACAGCAGCGGATACGTGTACGGGATCGCCGTCGCGGCCATCCTGCTGGCGACACGCGTGCTGCCGCGCGACGAATACGATCTGCTCCGGCTGTTGCAGCAGTCGCGCCGGCGGTCAGCGTATCGGCGGATGGTGGCCCGCGGCTTCGACCCGTTCGGCGTCGGGCGCGCCGGGCAGGGGCCGCCGCCGCCCCCTTCCAGCAAGCGTATCCAGGCGCGCGCCGTCGAAAGCGCCCCGTCCGATTCCGCCACGGCACGCGAGATCGAGCTGCGCCGGGGCATCGCTGGAGCCTGTACACGCCACAACATGACCGAAGCCACCGCCCTGTACCTCCAACTCGTTCAGATCGCCGACAACGCCGTCCTGAGCCAATCGAACCAACTCGACGTCGCGAACCAGCTCATGGCCGAGGAGCAATACGCAGCCGCCGCCGACGCGTACGAACGACTGCTCAAGCATTATCCTGCTCTCGAACACGCCGGGGACATCCACTTGATGCTCGGGATCGCCTACGGGCGATATCTCCACCAACCCAAGGCCGCCCGCCCGCACCTGCAGGAAGCCGTCGAGCGGCTGCGCGACGAGAACAAGCGCCACCTCGCCCAGAGCGACCTGGAGGCCCTCGGCGGCTGAGGCGCGTCCGCCATCCTGCCGCCCCAAAAAGGCAAATCAAACGCTGCCCGTTTAGCCGACACCTCCTATTGACGCGTTAGGCCGGGGAGAAGGTGTGCCCGGCCGGAGGTGCACGATATGCTCGCCGAAGCCTGGCACGAGCGATTGCTCCAGTACATCCGCGAACTCCAGAGCCCCTCGCAGGGGGAATGCCTCGACTACCTCTCGCAGGCGCCGCTGCTGCTGAGCATTCCGCTCGTATTCGCGGGGGTTATCTACCTGGTGTTCGGCTGGAAGATGCACAAGGCGCTGGTCGTGCTGAACGCGGCCGCGATCGGGGGGCTCGGGGGGGCGATGATCAGCCACGCGTCGGGCACGCACGGCAACGGCGTGGTGCTGTTCTCGGCCGGCGCGGGGGCGCTCATGCTCGGGCTGTTGGCGCTTCCGCTGAAGCACGGCGTGGTGAGCCTGACCGGGGTGGTGGTGGGTGCGATCCTAGGGTACGTGGCGTGGTCATACGCGGCCGACGTGTTCGACGGCGGGCGTCTGGTGCCCTACGCGTGGGCGGGGGCGCTGATCGGGCTGGTCGCCTTCGGCATGCTCGCGTACGTGAACTTCCGCCTCGCCGTGATGATCGTCCTTTCGGTCCAGGGCGCGATGATGGCCGTTGCGGGCGGGCTCTCACTGCTCATGCTGCACGACCAAGCGCGGGAGAACATCCACTGGGCCGCCGGCCACAACATGCACTTGCTGGCGACCGTCGCGATCGCGCCGGCCGTCGTCGGCTTCGCCGTGCAACACATCGTCAACGCCAAGAAAGTGAAGAAGAAACTCGGCCCCGCCGCGGCATGAACGAGCGCCCGCGGCGGCGCACCCCTCAGCTTGACCTGCCGGTCGGTGTCCGTCCGTGTCCGTGGGCGTCCGTGTTCTCCCCTGCCTGTCCGGCGCCAATGAGGCGGTCGAGCTCCTCGAGGGTCACGCCGACCAACGAATCCACCACTCCCTCGGCGACCGCGAGGTCGGCGGCGGAGTAGGAATTCGTCACGGCCAGCGCCTTCATCCCCGCTGCGCGTGCGGCGTCGATACCGGCGGGCGAATCCTCCATAGCCACGCAGCGCTCGGGCGCAATCTCCCGGCCAAGTTTGTCGGCCAGGCGCTCGGCCGCCAGGCGGAAGGCGGCCGGGTCGGGCTTTCCCTGTTTCACGTCCTCGGCCGCGACGACCACGTCGAAACAATCCCACACGCCGACCGCCCGCGAGGCCAGCTCGATTTCGTCCCGCAGCGCCCCGGAGCAGATCGCCAGCGGCACGCCGGCTTCGCTCGCCGCACGGATCAGCTCCGCCGCGCCCGGCAGCGCGTCGATGCAATCGCTCAGCAGGCGCTTCACCATCTTCGTCTTTGCGGCGATGAGCTGCGCGACCCGGTGCGCGGCGAGCTGCACGCCCTGATCGCGGGCGGCCGCCTCGATGCAGCCGCGATCGTCGAAGCCCAGGTACTCGGCGTAGTAGGCCTCGCGCGTCATCTCCACGCCGACCGTCGCCAGCACGCGCTGGAAGCCCGCCAGGTGGATCGGCTCGGAATCGACCACCACGCCGTCGAAGTCAAACACGATCGCGTCGGGCACGCTCGTCTCCTTCCGCAAAGCGAAGCCTACCCCCTGCGCCGCTTTGCGGCAAGCCGCCGGCCCGGGGCTCTCGCCACAGAGGGCCAGAGAACTCAGACAGGACTGCGCCAACACCCCGCGGCCCGAGGGGCATGTCAGTCCGCAAGAGTGCGTCAGTCCGCACGCCCATCGGCTGCTCGCTGCCTCTGGGTCCTCTGCGCCTGGGTGGTCAGGTCCTTCCGTCACGCCCGCACATCGCGGAGGATGAATTCCACGCGCGTCTCGCCCCGGAACGTGTTCAGCGACGGCTCGCCGGCGACATCCACCCGCGCATGGGCGGCCAGCCGGTCGGCGAGGGCCCCCATCCCGAACCCGACGGCCCGCATCGTGACGCCATCCTGCCCGAGCACCAGCCCGGCCGTGGCGCCGTTCCGGCCCATGCGCCGCGGGGCGACCACCACCTCGCACCCGCGCAGGGCGACCACCGGCCGGGGATTGCCCTGTCCGAAGGGCGCGAGCCTGGCGAGCGCCGAGACCGTACGGAAGCTGAGATCGCGCAGCGTCGCCTCAGCGTCGATGCGAAGCGAAGGCACGAGTTGCTCGTCGGTGACGTTCTCGGCCGCGTAGGCGAGCATGGCCTCCGTGAACGCGGGGATCCGCTCCGGCTCGATCCGCAGCCCGCCGGCCATGGCGTGCCCGCCGAAGCTGATCAGGTGCTCGGCGCACGCGGCGAGCGCATCGCGCATGTGGAAACCGCGGATGCTCCGCCCCGAGCCCTGAGCTCCGCGTCCGTTAACGGCGATGAGCAGGGCCGGACGATGGAACCGCCGCACGAGCCGCGACGCCACGATGCCAATCACCCCGCTGTGCCACGTGTCGCTGGCGAGCACGATGGCGCGGTGGGCGTCGTCGGCGAGGCCGCCCTGCTCGACCATCGTCGTCGCCTGTTGGGCGATCTCGCGCTCCACGCGCTGCCGCTCGGCGTTCTGCTTGGCGAGGTAATCGGCGATCTTTGCCGCCCGCGGCCCGGCCACGTCGGTGAGCAGCTCGACCGCCAGCCGAGCGTGGCCCATCCGCCCGCAGGCGTTCAGCCGCGGAGCGAGCACGAAGCCGATGTGGTACGCGTCGAGTTTCTCGCCCGTCAGCCCCGCCGACGCGAGCAGCGCCTTGAGGCCCGGGTGTTCGCTGCCCGGCAGGCCGCGCAGACCGAACGCCGCGAGCGCCCGGTTCTCGCCCACCAGCGGCACGACATCGGCGACCGTGCCCAGCGCCGCCAGGCACGTGGCATCCGTCAGGTACGCCTTCCACGCCGGGTCCACGCGCCGCGAGCCGCACACCTCGCGGGCAAACTGCCACGCCAGCTTCAGCGCCACGCCCGCCCCCGCCAAGTCCGGGTTCGGATAGCTGGCCTCCGGCAGCGCGGGATGGACGATCACATCTGCAGGCGGCAACGACTCGGGCAGGCCGTGGTGATCCGTGACGATGATCTCCGCGCCCCTCGCTTGGGCCTGCGCCAACGGGCCGGCGGCCGAGATGCCGCAATCGACCGTGACCAGCACGTCCGCCCCCTCAGCGAGGAGCTTCTCCACTGCCTTCTCATTGACGCCGTAGCCTTCTTCGAGGCGATGCGGGACGTAGTAGCTCGCCTGTCCGCCCGCAAGGCGCAGGCCCGTCAACAGAATGGCGACGCCGGCGATGCCGTCCACATCGTAGTCGCCGTAAACCACGATCCGCCGCCCGTCCGCGACAGCGCGGGCCAGCCGCCGGGCGGCGTCCTCGGCGCCGCCGAGCAGCGAGGGATCGTGCATCTCGCCGGGGCGGGGGCGCAGGAACGCGGCCGCCGCGTCGGGGTCGTCGATTCCACGATTGTGGAGGATATGTCCGAGCAGCGGGGCGGCGCCGAACCGCCGGCCGATCTCGGCCGCCCGGCCGTAAGGCTCGGCCATTTGCCATCGCAGGCTGTCGGGTTTCCACGCGCTCGCCGCCATGCTCGCGCCTCACTGGGCTCCGGCCGAGTATATCGGATGGCGGCGCCCGATGCGCCCCCGCCTCGCGATCCGCGTTCTCTGGCGGGTGCCACGGGCTGCTTGCAGCCCGTGCGCTCAGCGAACACGGCTTGCGAGCAAGCCGTGGCACCCCCGTTGAGGTACACTCAGGGAAGCGAGGCGTAGAGGGCCTCGATCTGGTCCACCATGCGGCGGTGGTCGAACATTTCACGGCAGCGTTCGCGGCCGGCGGCGCCGAGCTGTTCGCGCAGGTCGGCCGAGCCGGCGAGTTCGTCGATCGCGGCCGCCAGGGGCGCCACCTCCTTCGGCGGCAGCAACACGCCCGTCGTCTCGTCCACCACCTCGCGGGCGCCGTCCACGTCGTAGCTGATCACGGGGCGGCCCGCGAGCATCGCCTGTGGCAGCGTCCGCGCGAGCCCTTCCCGCAGCGAACAGTGCACCAGGATATCCGTCGCGTGCATGACGGCCGGGATACGTTCCGGCGGCAGCAGGCCGGTCAGGCGGAAGCGCGACGCCAGCCCGCGCCGCTTGATTTCCCGTTCGATCCACGGCCGTAGCGTGCCGTCGCCGACGAAGCAGAAGTGCACGCGCGGGTCGCGGACCTCGCTCGCAGCCGCGAGGATATATTCGTGTCCTTTGAGCTCGAACAGGCGCGAGACCTGCGTGACGAGTACGGCGTCGTCAGGCAGGTTGAGCGACGCGCGGAACTCATCCGCCTCAGGCGGGCGTTCCAGGTAGGGTTCGGTCTCCATGCCGCTGCGGATGGTGACGTACTGCTCCGGCCACCCGACGCCGGCCGCGAGGGCCTCGGCGGTCATGGCGTCCGCGACGGAGATGATCGCGTCGCTCCGCCGCGCCGCTCGCTTCTCCAGCGCGATGTACAGCCGGTTCCGCCACCATCGCTCGTACGGATGGAACGGCAGGCCGTGGATGGTGTGGACGACGCGCATGCCGCCGACGCGCGCCGCCGCCTTGCGGGCGAGGATGCCCGCCTTCGACGAATGCGAGTGCATCACATCCGGTCGCAGTTCGCGAAACAGCCGCCGCAACTCGCGCGCCGTCCGCCGGTCGCGCAGCGGATGGATCTCGCGCCGCATGGCGTCGAGGACGATGACGCGATAGCCGCCGGCCTCGGCGCGGTCGAGCAGTTGCCCCTCGGGCCCGAGCGGCGGACCGGTGATGAGCGTTACGTCATGGCCCCGGCGCGCAAGCCCCTCGCACGTCAGGATCGTGTTCTCCTGCGCGCCGCCGAGGATGAGCCGGGTGATCACGTGGCATACACGCATCGTTGCGGAGCATCATACGGCCCGTCGGCCTTCGTGGATAGGGAACACGGATTCCACTGATTGAGACGGATTGCAGCGAAACAGAAGGGCAATCCAGGGCGAATCCGTGGAATCGGCCCGAATCCGTGGAGTCCGTGTTCCCTTCCGCCCGGCGCTTGGATGGCCGATAATGCCGCCCGTGGACGACGGCGACACCCATCGCGAGCGCGAGCACTTCTTCGGCCAGGCGAAGCTCGTCGCCGCCATCACCATGCTCTCGCGCGTCTTCGGCATGGTCCGCGACATGGCCATCGCGTCGCTGGGGGCCTCCCGACTCACCGACGCGTTCCAGATGGCCTTCGCCGTGCCGAACCTGTTCCGCCGACTGTTCGGTGAGGGAGCGCTGTCGGCCGCGTTCGTGCCCGTCTTCACCGAGACATACGAACATGGCGGCCTCGACAGGGCCCGCCGGCTTCTCGCCAACGCGCTCGGGGTGCTCGGCGCGGTTCTGGCGGCGCTGGCGGTGATCATCATCGCCGCCCTCGCCGCGTGGCAGGCCTTTCGACCCGGGCCCGCGGACCGGCAACTGATGCTCACGCTGATTCAACTGATGATGCCGTTCATGGTCACCGTCTGCCTGCTGGCGCTGGGGGCGGCGGCTCTGAACTGCCGGGGGCACTTCGCCTACCCGGCCGTCGCGCCCATCGTGCTCAACGTCGCCATCATCGTCACCGTCTGGCTTCTGGCACCGGCGCTTCGCGGGAACCTGTCCGGGCGGCTTCGCATCGTGGCGCTCGCCGTCACGGCCGCGGGGGTCCTGCAACTGGCCGGGGTCCTCTGGCTGCTCCGCCGCAGCGGCTTCGCTATCCGTCCGCGACTCCGCCCGCTGCAGCCGGGCATCGGACGGATGCTCCGCATCATGGCGCCGGTGCTGGTGGGGATCGGCTTCCTCCAAATCGCGTCGTTTTTCGACTATGTCGCCGCGTGGGTGCTGACGGCCACGGAACACTCGCCGACGCTGAGCCTGTTCGGCCGGCAGGTCGCCCGCCCGCTGGAATCCGGCGTGCTCGTCCGCGTGGCGATGGCGCAGCGGATGTACCAACTGCCGCTCGGCGTGCTGGCGACGTCCCTGGGCGTGGCGGTGTTCCCGCTGCTCAGCCGCTACGCCGCCCGCGGCGACAAGCCCGCGCTTCGCGACAGCCTCAACCGCGCCCTGAGGCTCGCCTTCATGGAGGGGCTCGCCACCGGCGTGGGGCTGCTCCTGCTCGCCGAGCCCGTCATGCGGCTCATCTTCGTCCGCGGAAACTTCACCGGCGAGGACGCCGCACGCTCCGCGGACATCCTCCGCATGTACGTCCTCGGCATGTGGGCGTTCTGCGGATACCAGGTCGTCACCCGCGCCTTCTACGCCCTCAAGGACCCCAAGACGCCCATGAAGGTCTCCTGCGCGATGGCCGGACTGTACATGATCGTCGTCCTCACGCTGGTGTGGATCCCCGGCGTTGGCCCGCGCGCGTTTGGCTTGGCGGCCGCGTTTACCTTCTCCCTGAACGTGCTGATCCTGGGCGCCATCCTCCGCCGCCGGCTCGGGCGGCTGGGCGGGCGGAAGCTTGCGGTCAGCGTGGCGCGGTCCGCCGTCGCGTGCGCGGTCATGGCGGGGGCGGTGCTCGCGCTCAAATGGTGGCTGACGGGCCAGGCGAACTGGCTGGTGGTGGCCGCGTGCATCCCGGTGGGGGCGGCCGTGTTCCTCGGCGCCGCGCGGCTGCTACGCTGCCCGGAACTCGCCGAGCTGCGCGGGCGACTGAAGGGCAGAGAGCCCTATAATGAGCCGAAGGACGACGAAGCATGACGATTCTGGAACAACCCGTCCTGGGTGAACCGTACGCTTCGCTGACGCGGGACGAGCTGGAAGCCCGCATCACCGAGCGAAAACGCCGATTGGGCAAGCGCGTCTGCATCCTCGGCCACCATTACCAGCGGGATGAGGTCATCCAGTTCGCCGACTTCACCGGCGACAGCCTGAAGCTCAGCCGACTCGCCGCCGAGCAGACCGACGCCGAGTTCATCGTCTTCTGCGGTGTGCACTTCATGGCCGAGTCGGCCGATGTTCTCTCCGGCGACGACCAGGCCGTCTGCCTGCCCAACCTCCGCGCCGGCTGCGCCATGGCCGACATGGCCGACGCCGAGGCTGTCGCATCCGCTATCGAGGAACTCTCGGAGTTGACCGACGCCAGGATCGTTCCGGTGACATACGTAAACTCGACGGCCGCCATCAAGGCGATCACCGGGCGCGCGGGCGGCGCCTGCTGCACGTCGTCCAATGTCCGCAGCGTCTTCGAGTGGGCCCTGCGCGGCGAAGACGAGGGCGGCGCCGGCGGCGAGAAGGTGCTGGCCGTGCCCGATGAGCACCTCGCCCGCAACACAGCCGTCGCCATGGGCTACTCGCTCGACGACTGCGCCGTCTATGACCCGTCGCTGCCGCACGGCGGGCTGAACCGCGAGCAGGTCGCGGCCGCGACGTTCCTGCTGTGGCGCGGGCACTGCTATGTCCACCAGTCGTTCAGGCCGGAGCACGTCGGGGAAGCCCGGCAGCGCCACCCAGACATCCAGGTGATCGTCCACCCGGAGTGCCCGCACGAGGTGGTGCAACTCGCGGATGCTTCGGGCAGCACCGAGCAGATCATCCGGGCGGTCGGGGCCGGCGAGCCGGGCAGCAAATGGGCCATCGGCACGGAGAGCAACCTGGTCAACCGCCTGGCCCGCCGGCACGAGGACCGCTTCATCCGCGTGCTGTCGGATGCCCCGGCCCTGTGCGTGCAGATGGCGCAGATCGACCGGCCGCACCTGTTGTGGGTGCTCGATGGGCTCGTGGAGGGCGACGTGCGCAACCGCGTGAGCGTCGATCCGGACGACCGCCGCGACGCCCGAATCGCCCTCGAGCGGATGGTTTCCCTCGCCCGTGTTCAGGATGTCACACCCACGCGCGACTGACGGGCAACGTTCGATTCCTTCTCAGGTGGGGGGCAATTCCGTCCGATATCACAGGTATCCCGGCGGCGCGGATTGCGCCCCCGCAAGGAGACCCGCACATGAAGGTCTTGATTGTCGATCCGGATCGGTATTTCGCGGAACTGGCCTCCTACCACCTCGAGTCCCGCGCCCATCTGGTCGTCCATCAGACCAACCCGTTCTACGCCCTCGCCCAGGTCCGGCGATTGGAGCCGGAAGTCGTCATTCTCTCCGCGGAACCGGCGTACTCCGGCCTCATGCAGAAGCTCTACGGCCTGACCCCGCGACCGGCGATCCTGCTGGTCGATCACATGGACCGTTTCGCCCGCGCCTGGCGGGCCTGGCAGCGCGGCGGCGACGAACTGCTGCTCAAGCCTTTCCTGCGGTTCGAGGAGCTGCACGACGCCCTGGTGGGCGCTCTCGAGAACGCGGCCGTCGATACCCGGGCAATCCCGCTGCCCGTGGCCGCATCGGCGTAGCGCCGCTTAGGGGCGAACCGCGAGTTTCACTTGGCCGTTCGCGACCGGTCCGGTACCATCTCGCCCGACTTCCCGGGACTTAAGGCATGTTCGGCGTGATTCTCATCGCGGTCGGTGGGGCGCTGATGCTGCTCGGCGGCGTGCTGCTGGCGGGCTGGGTCAGCGGCAAGAGCCGGTGGTTCAATCCGGGCGTGTACGACCGCCACGGCGACAGCAAGACCGACCGGCAGTTCCTCGACCTGTACTTTGTGGCGATGGTGCTGGCGCCGCTGCTGGCGGGGGCGATCCTGATCGTCGCGGGCCTGCGCAAGGTGCTCTAGCGCCGGGCGCTCGCCCAGCCGACACGGTCGGTTCGCGTTGACAAGACGGGGGGCCGCTGCTACGCTTGAATCGCCGTCGGCAAGCCGCCCGGCGGCGCGTGGTGGCTGTAGCTCAGTTGGTTAGAGCACCTGGTTGTGGTCCAGGGGGTCGTGGGTTCGAATCCCATCAGCCACCCGTTCGGGGCGGACAGGAGCGGGAGCTGCCTGCCGGCAGGCAGGTTGCCCGGATTGACGAATCTCGCGGATGAAGAGGCGGAGTCCATCGATGAATCCGCGTCATCCGCGAACCCGTGGAATCCCGCTCCTCCGTTTCTGTTCCGGGCCGCCTCCCCAAACGAGCAGGAGAATCCATGGACATGAAGACGCAGGCCGTCTATCTGCTGGAGCCCGGCAAGGTTGAGGTCCGCGACGCTGAGTGCGCCGACCCCGTGGCCGGACAGGTCCAGGTCCACAGCCTCGCCAACGGCATCTGCATGGGCGAGGTCGTGCAGTTCACCGGCGTGCTTGAGTTGCCGTGCCCCCGGCCGCTGGGGCACGAGGGGATCGGCGTCGTCACGAAGCTCGGGGCGGGCGTCGAAGGCGTCCGCGAGGGCGACCACGTGACGATCTGGAATGATCCGCGGCTTGCCGTCGAGGATGGCTTCCCTTGGCAGGCGGACCTGAATCTACCGGCCGACCGCGTGGTCAAATTCTCCCGGCCGGTGGACGACCCGGCCGTCATGCTCGGCGAGCCGGCCGCCTGCGCCGCGACGGCGCTCTACAGCTACAAGATCACGCCGGGCGACCGCGTGCTGCTGATGGGCACCGGCTACATGGGGCTGCTCAACGTGCAGGGGCTGGCGCATTGCCCGCTCGCGGAGTTGATTGTCACTGATGTCAAAGCCGCGAACCTGAAGCTGGCGGCCGAGTTCGGCGCAACCGAGACCGTGCAGGTCGGCACCGCCGAAGGCGACGATCGCATGGAGCAGCTCAAGGCCGAGCCGTTCGACCTGGTGATCGACTCGGCCGGCGTGGCCAGGGTGCTGCAGGCGACGGCGGCGTATGTCCGCCCCGGCGGGCGGATCGGCATGTTCGCCTGGCACCACGGCGAGGTCTCGCTCGACATGGACACGCTCCACATGAAGGGGGTAACGATGCTGAACAGTTCGCCGTGGATGGGGGCGGACCACAACATCGACAAGATGGAGCGCGGCGTACGTCTGCTGGAGCGCGGCATCCTCGACATGCGGAAGCTCGTCACGCACCGCTATTCGCTCGCCGAAGTCCAGCGCGCCATGGAAGAATCCGCCGACCGCCCCGACGGTTACATCAAAGGCACGCTGGTGTTTGAGTAAGCGCAGCGGCGCCCGCAGGACCGACTGGCACGCCGAGCCGTCACCACGGCTCGGCGTCTTTCTACACACGGACCTCAAGCTGCTATGATGGGTGCCTCCCGATGAGAGTCCATCTGGAAACGTTCGGCTGTCAGATGAACCGGCTCGACGGCGAGCTGGTGGCGGGGGCGCTGCGCTCGGCCGGACACGAGATGGTGGATGGCGCCCGCGACGCCGACGCCGTGCTCTACAACACGTGCTCCGTCCGCCGGCACGCGGAGGAGAAGGTGTTCTCGCGGCTGGGGGCCGACGCCCGGCGGAAGCGCGACGGGCGACCTTTGCTTATTGGGGTGCTCGGGTGCATGGCGCAGCGGCTGGGCGAGCGAATTCGGCGGCGATGCCCGGCCGTCGGGCTGGTTTGCGGTCCCGGGCAACTGGCTCGACTGCCGGAGCTGCTCGCCGAGGCCCAGAACGGCCGTGTGGTGGTCGCGCTCGACGCGAAGCGCGGCGAACCGCAGGCCGGGGGCGCCGACGCCCTGGACCTCTCGCGAGATCCGTCGGCGACGCCGAGCCCGGCACAGGCGTACGTCCGCGTCATGCGCGGGTGCGATAACTTCTGCACGTACTGCATCGTGCCGTACGTCCGCGGCCCGGAGCAAAGCCGTGACCCGGCGCACGTCGAGGCGGAAGTCCGCCGCCTGGTGGACGCGGGGCGGAGCGAGATCACGCTGCTCGGTCAGACCGTGAACCGGTACCGGTGGCGTGCGGACGGCCCGGAGGTCCGCTTCAGCGACCTGCTCGCTCGCCTGAGCCCCGTGGCGGGCCTGCGGCGGCTGCGGTTCGTCACGAGCCACCCGATCGACTTCACGGATGATCTGCTGGCCGCGATGCGCGACCTGCCCAACGTCTGCCCGTACATCCACTGCCCCGCCCAGAGCGGCTCCGACGCGGTCCTCAAGCGCATGAACCGCGGCTACACGCGGGCCGCCTACGATGACCTCGTCGACCGCGCCCGCGAGACCGTGCCCGGCGTCGTGCTCGCGGGCGACTTCATCGTCGGCTTCCCCGCCGAGACGGAGGAGGACCACGCCGCCTCGGCGGAGCTGATCCGCCGAAGCGCCTACAAGAACACGTTCGTGTTCAAGTACTCGCCGCGTCCCGGCACAACGGCCGCCAAGTCGCTGCCGGATGACGTGCCGACGACCGTCAAGAAACGCCGCAACCTCGAACTGCTCGCGGTGCAGGAGGAGGTCGGCCTGGCCCATCACCGGGCGTACATCGGGCAAACAGTCGAAGTGCTCGCCGAGGGCCCGTCGGCCCGGGCGAGCAAGCAGCCCAGGCAGCCGCGGCCGGGCGAGACGCAACTGACGGGCCGAACGCGCGGCGGTCACATCGTGGTCTTCGACGGCTCGCCGTCGCTCGCCGGCCGGTACGTGAACGTCGAAATCACCGATGCGACCAGCCTCACGCTGATGGGTCGAACAACGACGGGCTAGGCCAGCCGGAAGCGCTTGCCGGCACGAGTGCTCTTGGGCGGTCCGCAAAGGCGCTCCAGCTCTTCCAGGATTCGCTTGTGCTCCAGCGCGTCCCAGGGGTCGAGCGTGGCGTAGAGGGAACTGAACACCTCGATGGCGGCAGTCGAGCCGAGGGCCGTCAGGATGCGGCGGAGACTCAGTCCCAGCCATTCGTCGAACGTCTCGTAGCTGCGTTCGGCGTCCAGGCGCACGGGCGGGCGGGAGCGAGGCACCCATTTGCCGCCGACGCGTTTGAAGCGAGCGACCCCCCAGGGCTTCGGCCCGCGCGCCTGCTGACTGCCGACGAACTCGACGCGGCCCGGCCAGAGGATGTACTCGACGCACTCAGGCGGCACGCGCTCGTGGAACCGCAGGATGTTGTCGTGCTCCGGGGTGGCCCGGTTCTCCCACTCGCTCCTGGCGATGAGCAGGACGACCATGGCCGATCCGGCGCCGGGGATCCTCGAACGCCCGCGCGTGTAGCCGTGGGCGATGCGCGGGTCCGTCGCAGACCAGACGCCCTTCCTTGAGAACAGCCCGTGCTCGCGGACCTTCTCCGCCCGCACCGCCGACGTGCCGTGCCAGAGAACCAGCCCGTCCCCCGCGAGTTCGACGTATCGCCGGCTGGGCGGTGCGGCGTGCATCGCCGCCCACAGGTTCAGACCGGCGGAGCCGGACGCCGCGCGGCGGGCGCTGAACGAAAGCGCCGCCAGCGTCGCGTTCCACGCCGTCTTGCCCCTCGGCAGGTACTCCAGGTCCCGCAGTCCGCGGCGGATGAGCCTGCGGTCCTTCTTCCAGTCCGTCACATGGTCGAAGGGAGAGCCGCTCCCAGGCAACATGGCCGACCCCGCCTGGCCTACGAAGGCCTTGTCCCCAGGCATGCGTTCCGCTGCAGGCATCTCAGTTCCCTCTCGCGTCATTCGTGCGATTCGTGGAATTCGCGGACGAATGCCGTTCGATGCTCCGCACGACGTAGTCCATGATCGCGTTGGCGAGGGCCTGGGCGCCGAGGTTCGAGCAGTGCCGCTTGTCCGCCGGCAGGCCGCCGAGGGCGTCCGAGATCGTGTCATCCGCGATCCGGTCGGCGTCGTCGAGATGCCTGCCCTTGGCGAGCTGTGTCGTCACCGAGCCGCAGGCGATCGCGGCCGGGCACCCCTTCGCCTTGAACGCGATGTCGGCGATGTGTTCGTCCTGCACGCGAATCCAGATGCTGAGCACGTCGCCGCACTCGCCGGCCTTCGCGACGCCGACGCCGTCGGCATCGCGGAACGAACCCACGTTCCGCGGACGCTCGAAGTGGTCGAGGAGGATTTCGCTGTACGCCGGCCCGGACATGGCAACAGCCTACCCGAATCGGCCCTTCTCTTCCTAGTCGCGCCTACGGGACTTTCACGCGCTGGCCGGCGCGGAGGGCGGCATCGCCGTACAGCGTGCCGCGCCAGAGCACGCCGCCGCGGCGCTTGCCCAGCACGGCCGCCCGGAGGAACCCCACGGCCGACAGAACGCTCGTCAGCGGGGAGAGCAGCCCCGGCAGCAGGCGGACCCCCGCCCAGCGACCCAAGGCAACCACGGAGAACGCAAACGCGGCCGGCACGCTCAATCCGGCGTAACCCACCCAGCGAACCGGCGCGAACGCCAGCGGCACGAGGGCGAGAACCGGCGAAAGCTCCAGCGCCAGCACCAGCCCGGCCGACACGACCGAACGGGCGAGGCTGAAGTGGCAAACCGTCGGCCACCCCTTCTCGGCGCCGCGGAACGCCTCACCGACGGTACGGTACCAGTGCAGTTGCACGTGCTCGAACGCGGCGGACACGGCGCACCGGTGCCCGTGCTGCCGCATCATCAGCCCCAGCCCTGCGTCGTCGGCGACCTCCATCCGCAGCCACTCGAAGCCCGGCGTCTGCTCGAAGGCGGACCGGCGGACGAGATTGAACGCCCCGACGCCGATGAACGACCCGGACCCTTGCCGCGACAGCCCCCACGGACGAGTCATCAGCAGCAGGAACTGGCGGATGAAGGCCGCGATCATCGAATCGAGCGCGAGCGACGTCGCCCACAGGCGCGGCAAGGCGGCGAGGTGATCGACTCCGTGCGACTCGGCGAGCGCCACGGCCCGCCGCAGCACACCGGGGCGAAAATGCACGTCGGCATCGGTGAACAGGACGAATTCTCCGGTCGATTCGCGATAGCCGGTTTTCAGCGCATGGACCTTGCCGAGCCAGCCGTCGGGAAGCTCCGTGATGTGCACGGCCCGCACGCGTGGGTCTCCTTCGGCCAGCCGGTCGATGATCGCGCCCGTGTCATCCGTCGAGCGGTCATCGACAAGAATGAACTCGACGCCGGGATAGTCCAGGGCGAGCAGCGTCCGGACCGCGGGCTCGAGCTTGTCGCCCTCGTTGCACGCGGGCACGACGACCGACAGCGTCGGCCAGCCCTTCGGTTCGGGCAGATCGAGCGCTTCCAGCCGCGGCGTCGCCCGGCGCAACCGAATCACGCCGTACGCCTGCCAACCCCAGTACGAAAGACCCAGGACAACGCAGACGCACAGGATGACGACGAGAACGGTCACTCGGGGCATGCCTTCCGGGCCGCATCATCACCGCCCGCGGGCATCGAAGCAACGGCGCGGCTCAGGCGTAGCGAACCTTCAGCTTCCGCAGGCGCTGCTCGGCCGCGCAACGCTCGGCGGACGGCAGCCAGGCCACAATCTCCAGGCACAGTTGAATCCAGAACTTCTGCCAGTAGGTCCGGGGCTCTGACTCGCCAAGGCTCAACACGCGCGGGCCGCCGCGCTGCGGGAAGATCGGCAACTCCACGCCCGCGAGCTTCGCCGCCTCGCGCATCACGTCGCCGTAGCGGCTGTCGGTGAACGTCGCCATTTGCTCGTAGTGCCGGCCGTGCGCGGTGATGTACTCGGCCATGCGGGCTGCGAGGATGGGACGGATTCGGAAGTAATGGTCGTCACCAAAGTGCTTGACGCCCCCGCCGCGGACGTCGGCCGGGTAGAACTCCTCCAGCTCATAGGGCACCGGGCCGATTCGGCTGGCGAGGACGACGACGTGCACGGGGCACGCGTCGAACTCGCGGGCGGGGTCGTGGCCGGTCGCGACCGAGACCGCCCGCCGCATGAACGCGTGCGACCCGGACTTCGAGAACGGGCGACGGACCGAGTCCTGGAAGAACACCAGCCACCGCTTGTCCGCCGGCGGCGTGTAACCGCGCAGGACGAACTCGTTGAACGCCAGCACCGTGGCGCTGTCGATGGCGACATCCTGCGGGCCCGGCGACGCCGACCGACGGCCGCGGCGACCTTCGCGCTCGCGCCCCGCCCAGCGCGCCGTCCAGAAGTACTGCGGGCCGGGCTGCCCCGGCGCGAGTTCGCCCTCAAGGACCGCCCCCTCATCCGCCAGCCGCTCCAGCGCCCCGATGGCGGCCGGGCGCGGCACGCCCGACGCCTCGACGACTTCGCCGAGCGTTCGCGGCTTGTCGGCCCCAAGCAGCAGGGCCGTCACGCGGTATCGAGCCTCATTTCGCTTCATCGCCCAGCGCTGCCAACGCCTTCTCGATGGCGGCGACGGCCGCGGCATCGTGGGCGCGGGCCGCCAGCGTCGCCGCCCGGGCCGACCGTATAGACGAACCACCGCGACTTGGCCCCTCGGGCGCCGCGGGCCTGACGCTCGCAATAGACCGTCAACGTGACGGCGTCGGCGTCGGGGCCGGGCTCGCACGGCTCGGCCGCGATCCGATACCAGTGCCGGCGGAGGTACTTCTCGCCGCCGCCGGTATTGCACGGCCCGGAGGTCTTCCATTTTCGCAGCAGCGCCGCGACGCCATACTCCCGGCCGCGCCAGGTGAAGCGCGCGGGCAGCCCCGGCTCGCCGCGGGCCATGGCGGCCGAATCACTCGTGCCGGGCACGGGCGTCAGCTCGTCGCCGGCGAATTCGTAGTGGGGCTCGGGCATGCAGCCAGCCTTTCCCTGGGACGTTCGTGGCGAGAAAGAATACCCTAACTAAGCCCAAACAGCAAGGGCAGAATGCGCGTCTTGCGGGGCGGTGCGGCCGGGCGTAGGATGGCCGGGCATGAAGGGGCAGTCAGCCAAGCCGGGCAAGAACACGGACGGGCAGGGCCGAGCAAGGACGGGGGACGGTGCGCTCATTCCGAAGCATGGCGGCTATCGCAGGCTCAAGACGTTCGCACTGGCCGAATTCATCTATGACGTCACGGTGCGGTTCTGTGACCTCTACATCAACCCGCGCAGCCGCACGCACGACCAGATGGTCCAGGCCGCGCGGTCCGGCGTGCAGAACATCGTCGAGGGCAGCCAGGACTCCGGCACGTCGAAGAAGATCGAGATGAAGCTGACGAACATCGCCCGCGGCAGCCTGGAGGAGCTGCATCGCGACTACCGCGACTACCTGCGTCAGCGGGGCCGGCCGGAGTGGCCGCCGGAGCATCCGGCGATGAAGCGATTCAAGGCGCTCCGCTGCGCCGACCTGGAGACGTTCCGGCGGTGGGTATCGCAGGAAGCGCGGAACGACAAGAACACGGACCTACACGGACGAACACGGACGGGGTGGAGCGATCAGGCTGGTCGGTGTTCGTCCGTGTCCGTCCGTGTAGGCTCCTTCGGCTCCACCTTACCCTCGGCCGTGGTCGCCGCCAACGGGGCGCTCTCTTTGCTCAACCTGTGCTGCTATCTCCTCGACCGCCAACTCGCCGCCCAGGCCGAGGCATTCACCGCCCAGGGCGGCTTCACGGAGCGGCTGTATCGTCACCGGTCGCGCGCCCGGCGAAAGCCTTGAACGCCGCATCCGGGGCGATATGATGGCGGCTCCTCGCCGGCGGCGGGGGAACGGCTAACGCGGCCGCTTGGCCGCACCCGATAGTGAAGGAAGGAACCCCCCACGATGTCCACGAAGATCCAGACGGTCAAAGGCAGGCAGATCCTCGATTCGCGCGGCAACCCGACGGTCGAGGTGGATGTGATTCTGGGAGACGGCACGCTCGGACGGGCGGCCGTGCCCAGCGGGGCCTCGACGGGCGAGAACGAGGCCGTCGAGCTGCGCGACGGCAACCAGGCCATGTACGGCGGCAAGAGCGTGCTGCAGGCCGTCGGCAACGTCAACGACACGCTTGCCAAGGCCGTCGCGGGGATGGACGCGGCGGACCAGGCCGCCATCGACCAGAAGATGATCGAGGCCGACGGCACGCCCAACAAGGCGAAGTTCGGCGCCAACGCGATCCTGGGCGTCTCGATGGCCTCGGCCCGGGCGGCCGCCACGGCCGCAGGCAAGCCGCTGTACACGTACCTCGGCGGGGACGATGCCGTCACGCTGCCGGTGCCGATGATGAACATCCTCAACGGCGGCAAGCACGCGGACGGGACGGTGGATTTCCAGGAATTCATGGTGCAGCCGTGGGGCGCGTGCTGCTTCTCCGAGGGGCTGCGGATGGGGACGGAGATCTTCCACGCCCTCAAGAAGGTGCTAAAGGCCAAGGGCTACAACACGGCCGTCGGCGACGAGGGCGGTTACGCGCCGAGCCTCAAGACCAACGACGAGGCGCCGGAGCTGATCCTTCAGGCCATCGAGGACGCGGGCTACAAGCCGGGCGAGGACGTGTGGCTGGCGCTGGACCCCGCGGCGAGCGAGCTGGCGAACGAGGCGAAGGAGAAGGGCAAGGAAGGCTACTGCTTCTTCAAGAGCGACCCGGACCGCATCGCCACGAGCGACGAGATGATCGACCTCTGGGCGGGCTGGTGCGAGAAGTACCCGATCCGCAGCATCGAGGACGGGCTGGCCGAGGACGACTGGGCCGGCTGGAAGAGACTCAACGACCGGCTCGGCGACAAGATCCAGCTCGTCGGCGACGACCTGTTCGTCACAAACGTCAAGTTCCTCCAGCGCGGCATCGACGAGGGCTCGGCGAACTCCATCCTCATCAAGGTCAACCAGATCGGCACGCTGACGGAGACGTTTGCGGCGATCGACCTGGCGCACGGCAGCGGCTTTACGGCCGTGGTGAGCCATCGCTCCGGCGAGACCGAAGACACCACCATCGCCGACCTCGTGGTGGCGAAGAACACCGGTCAGATCAAGACGGGCTCGGCCAGCCGCACGGACCGGGTGTGCAAGTACAACCAGTTGCTCCGGATCCAGGAGCAGCTCGGCGATCGCGCCCAATACGGCGCGGGAACGTGGACCAAGGGATAAGTGTCCAGGAAAACGCGAAGCGACGGATCGCTTTCACGAGCCGCGACCGCCAGGGAGCGGGGGCGTTCGTCTTCCGGCGGACGACTGAGCGCCGCCGGGCGGGCGACGGGGTTCTTCGTCTTCGCGTCGATGGGCCTGGGGATGCTCGCGGCGCTCGTCCTGCTGCCCGCCTGGTGCAAGCTCCGCGCGGCGCAATACGAACTCGAGCGCACCCGCGCCCGCACGGCCGAGCTGCAGGCCGAACTCGAAACCTGGCGCCGGCTCAACGAGCAGGCGGCCGACGACCCGGCGCACCTCCAGCACCTGGCACAGGTTCACTTCGGCTGGGCGCCCGCCAACGAGCACACGCCGCCGAACAGCGCCCGGCCGCCGCTGCCCGCCCTGTCGGCCGTCGAGCCCGTCCGCGTGACGGCCCGCCCGCGCCCCACATCGCCGAATGACTGGCTCGCGCGGGCGGCCGCGAGAATGCAAGCCCCGGGCCCGCGGCGCGGAATCTTCCTGCTGAGCGCGATGTGCCTGGCGGCCGCGTTCCTGCTGTTTCCCCCTCCCGCCCCCAATCGCGGCTGACCACCGGACGCGGAAGGCGGCCTCCGCGGACGATGCAGGCCCGGTCCCCGGCGCCCCGTGAGGAACTCGACCGGACGCCTACTCCAGCGACAGAAGAGCCGCTGGAATCTCATCGGACGGAACGAGGAGGAACTGCTGCTGAACGTCGGCCTGCATCATTCCGGATCCCTTGATTTCCATCCGGCCCGCGAACTTGCGCCAGGACCCTTTGCCGACCAGGAACTCCCCCCGCCCGACGAAGATCATCGACATGCTGAACGGCTGGGCCCGGCCGGCCTGCGGCCCGATCGGCATCACAAACTTACCGACAACGCTCTCGGCCAGTGAGTAGTCGATCACGGCCACCTTGTCGTCCCCGGCCTTCTCCAAGGCCGCAAGACGGACTTGGTTGGAGTAGTCCGATTCGTCACAGACGAAGCCGTGGCCCACCTCGACCAGGCTGGTCTGTAGCGACCAGGTGTCGCCAACGCGGACCGTCTTGGTCGGAAGCTCGGTGAACAAGGCCAGCAGGTTTTTCTGCTTCTGCTCCAGCCACCACGACGCGATGCGCCCGGCAGGCGTGATGCGCCCGCGGAGCTGGACGGTGCCCTCCATCGCCTTCATCGCGTCGGCCATCGCCCCCCCATCCGCCGAGATTTGCTCGACGATCATCTTGACGGAGATGTTCTCGTCCGGCAGCGCGCGCAAGACCGTGAACATGGACGACTGACTGGGGAACACCATCTCCTGCGTCATCTCCTGTGCGAGCTTGGGGTCCAGCGCCGCGCCCTCCAGCAATTCGGCCGCGTCGATCTTGAGGAACCCCTTCGCGCCCGGGCGCACGGGAGCCATCGCCGTCCGGAAGACCAGCGGCGCTTCGGGGGGCACTCGCCACCGGAGCAGGACGGCCGCCGGCACAGGCGCCGCGCTCCCCGGCAAGGCTCCGGTCGGACCCTCGCCAACGACAACACCTTGCGCCAAGAGGACACACAAGCCGATCAGGGCAATTCGGGTATTCATGGCTCACCTTCCGGGTGCGTGGCTTCGCCAGGCCGGACGGACCGGCCGGGCTTCAGGGCGATGGTGCGCCCATGGAGCACTATCGGTTGCCGGACCCCCGAGCTTCAGGAAAGGACTCCGGCCGCTTGCGCATCGTGGGCGCGTGGCCAAACGCCGGGCCCTCCCCCTAGGCGTCGCTGACCGGCAACGCCGCCAGGCGGGCGCGGTGAGCAATCACGCCCAGGGCCTCAGAAAAGAACCCCAGCACGAGCACGCCGGCGGCCGTGACGTGATTGAGCCACCCAACCGCGAGGAGCAGCCCCGCCGCCGCCGCAATCGCCAGGTTCCGCAGGACAGACCCGACCGCGAGGCTCGTGGTCTTTCGGTCCACCAGCGACTGCCCGTGGAAGTAGTTCCGCAAAGCCATGACGACGGGCACCAGGCACAACACGAGCGTCGCCTGGCGGGCCATCCGCAGCACGTCGCCTCCGACGCCAAGCAGGTCGCGATAGAGCCACAGCGACAGCGGCGTGGCGGCGACGATGAACATGGTGGTCGCCAGCACGAACATCGCCCGGATCATGAACCGCCGCACGCCGGGCAGGTCGTCGCAGCCGAATGTCGCGAACAGGTGGCGGAACTGATTCATGGGGTTCTGAAACATCATCCCGAAGTCGAACGATACCCGCAGGGCCGCGATGACCGGCTCGGGGTTCGGCCCGCGGCCCACGAGCGCGTAGAGGATCGGGCGGCTGATGGCGAACATCGCCCCCGTCGTCGCGATCGGCCAGAAGAACGAGAACGCCTCGCGGTAGGAAAGCGGCGCGTCGGCGTCATCGGCGAAGACGACCCACCGCCGCACACACAGCCACGTGGCCGCCAGGTGCAGGACGGATGCGGCAATCTCGGCGGTCGCCAGCGTGCGGACGGCCGGCCAGCCGGCGTGGAACCCGCCCACGAGCACGCCGATGACCGTGGCGAGCGACAACAGATTGAGCAGTGTGACGGCCCCGGTGCGCTTGGCCTGAACGAGTAGGCCCGTGTAGTGGTTCCGCAGCCCCGCCAGCAACACGACGGGTAACAGGAAGCGCAGGTAGCGGATGACGGAATCGAGGACGCCGCCCTCGATGGCAAAGATGGCCGCCACGGTCGCCCGGCCGGCCGGGGCGAAGGCCAGGAACGCCACCGGCGCGGTAAGGACGGCGCACGCCGCGAGCAGGCATTCGAGGCAGATGCGGTGGCCCCGTCGCGAGCGGGCCAGGACGTTGGACATCATGGGGACGAACGCCAGCGGCGCGACAAACAGGCCGAGCACGCTGGAGGCGATGGCGAAGACCGCGATCTCCCGGCCGGCGTCGCCG
>Ga0272442_10000895_pt1 | contig 46636 bp, 33 predicted proteins | sample SSMForm2O_FD_200262 | JGI IMG/M metagenome (GOLD analysis project Ga0272442, IMG submission 200262) | Marine sediment archaeal communities from Little Sippewissett salt marsh, Falmouth, MA, United States - SSM-Form-2O | ecosystem: Environmental > Aquatic > Marine > Wetlands > Sediment ...
GCTGGAGCAGATCTCGCCGTAGACAGCGCCGTGAATTTCAAATTTGACTTATATGCCGAACATCAATGGATAAGTACGTCTTGCGGCAGAGGGAACTTCTGTCTAGACTACCAAACCTACTCTCCGCCTCCACCATACTTCTTACGCAACCTCTCGACGCCGAACCTGTCGCGCCCGCCCTTGCCCCATTTCTTCTTCCGGCCCGGGCGGTCCTTGACCACGGCCTCGATGTCGTCATCATTGTCGCACTCGCTGTCCGGTCCGCAGGACGCGACCACCAGGCCGGCGTCGCGGTCCTCGAGCACGTAGAACTCCTCCCAGGGATCGAGCGCCGGGTCGGATCCCTCGGAGTCCATGTTGCGTCGCAGGTAATCCGAGAAATTGTTTCTCGGCGGTTTCTGGCCGTTGATCATGTCGAGCTTGAGCATCTTGGCCGCCCCGCGAACCTCCATCCCGGCCTTGAACTCGAGTACGGTGTCGAGGATATCCTGACCGATCTCACCGACCTTCTCCTGCCCCGCGGTCATCGCGTACCCGGCCAGGCCAATCGGTACGAGCCTGAAGAGCCAGGTAATCATGGCCGCCTCCTTCCCGCGGTGCGGACGCTCGCCGCTCGCTCCAGCTGCACGGCGGCGGAGAAGTCGTGGGTCATGATCTCGCGGAAGCCCTCCCGGTCGAGAGCGAGCAGCACGCTCGGCTCCGACGTGGTCACCGTGGCGGTGCGTGGCTCGTCCGAGAGCAGGGCGATCTCGCCGAAGTGGTCGCCCGGCCCCAGTTCGCCCAGCGGGTCGCCAGAGCTCTGCGCGCTGACCCGCACCTTGCCCGACTCGATGACGTAGAATCGCTCACCGGCCTCGCCCTCGCGGATGACCACCTCCTCGGGCTTCCGTTCTTCCCGGGTGCAGTGGGCGATCACGCGCGCCAGCGGTCCCGGCGCCATGTCCCCGAAGATGTTCGAGGCGAGGAAGGTGTGGGTGGTCCGCAGCAGGCCGGTCACGCGCTCGTGCGGCAGGCCCGCGCTCTCCAGCGCCTCGAGGAAATCGCTTCGCTCGAGGGCGACCACGCTCAGCTCGCCGTTGACGGCGCGCACCGTGGCGGTGCGGCGCTCGGTGGCCAGCAGCGCCTGCTCGCCGAAGCCGTCGTCGTCGCCCAGGGTGGCGACCCTCCGCTCGAGCCCGCTGTCCGCCGCAACGATCACGTCCGCCTCGCCGCGCTCGATCACGTAGAAGGTGTCGCCCTCGTCGCCCTGGCGCACGACGTCCTTGCCCGACGCGTAGGCCAGCAGCCTGGCGCCCTTGGCCAGGTTAACCAGCGCCTCCTCCTCGAGATGGGTGAACATCGGGAACTGCTTGAGTGCGGTGAGCGCACGCTCCGCGTCCGTGGACACGCCGCGGGGCTTGCCCGGACGCCGGGGCCGGTGCTCGAACAGCGCATGCAGGATGCCCAGGCCCAGCGCCAGCAGCCACAGCAGCGCCACGAGCGCGGTGGCGCCGAGCACGCCCCACACGCAGACCTGCTCCAGCAGACCCACCTCGCGAACCGGCAGGCCGCCCACGGTGTCGAGGACCGTCTGCATCACCGAGGCCGAGGCCGAGAAGCCGATGTGGACCCAGACCACCACCAGCGCGGCGACGAGGATGAACAGCAGCTCGCCCTGGAACGGAGTGCGCGAGCCGATGCGGCGCAGGATCCGCCGCTGGAGGTAGCTCATCGCGTGGCGGCGGCCCTCGACCTCGGGAACCCGCAGGTCGATCATCCGCCCCAGGTCGCTGTCGGCGAAGGGGCACAGCGTGCCGTACAGCACCGCGGCCGCGCCCGAGGCGGCCAGCACCAGGCCGTGCGCCACCGCGGCGTGCGACTGGCCGAGCACCGCCGCGACGAACAGCAGCAGCCCGAAGGCCAGCGCCGCGCCGGCGAGTCCGGCGAGCCGCAGGCGCAGCTCACCGTGGCGCCCGGCGCGGAAGATGTGGCGGTCGTCGACGTACGGTGCGATGACGAACAGGCGCAGGGCCAGGCCGCCGGCGAACACGCCCACGCCCTCGGTGATCAGGACGCGGCTGCGATACATCTCCCGCATGCTGAAGGCGAGCACCGCGCCGGCGTACACCGCGAGCAGGCCCAGGCTGTACCGGCCGTGGTACCACAGCGGGTCGTCGGACAGCTCGAGCCGGCCGCCGAGCAGGAGCACCGCGGCTCCGGCGAGGATCGCTCCGGCCAGGGCCAGACCGATCCAGCCGAACCGTCCGCCGCCGGCCGCGCCGCCGGGCTTGCGGTCGTCCCGGGCCTTGCGCGCCAGGGCGCGGCTCGACAGCCGCAGGAAGAGCAGGGCGCGCGCCGCGCGCACGATCGCCGGCGAGGGGCCCGGGAAGTGGAAGCCCACTCCCTCGAGCTCTGTCTGGTCGTTCTCGAGCCACCCTCCGCGGGCCAGCTCGCCCACCGTGTTGAGCAGGGTGCGGATCGAGAGCCGGTGCCCGAGCACGGCGGCGGCCTCGGTCGCGACGTCGGAGAGCTTGCGCGACCCGTCGAGCAGCTCGAGCAGCGGAGCGCGGTCCTCCGCGACGCGCAGGTACGTGCCGTTCTTTTCGTTGTACAGGCCGGTGTCACCGGACGGCAGCTCGAAGCGCTCGAGGTCGGTCCGCAGGCATGGTTTCAGATCCTCGATCTGTACGACTGAGCTTTGTTTTTCCATGTCGAGGACTATACACAAAGGGTGGGGTTGTGCAAGGGGCGGGCCACGGGGTGGCCGCGGTTACAGAGCTGCGGTTGTCGAGCCGCCGGCGGTGCGGTAGAGTCGCCTGGTCAGGGAGGCAGGAGCTTCGATGCAGGAGATCGAGGCGGCGAGCGGCCAGGACACGACCGTCGAGCCCGGTGAGCGCAGGCGTGAGATTCTGCGCTGGCTCTTCCGGCCCTGGACCTTCCTGGTGTTCCTGCCCTACCTCGGCATCAGCACGGTGCTCTGGGGCATCGTCGCCGTGGGCATCTGTCTGCTCAGTTCGCGCCTGGCCTTTCACTGCGGCACCATCTGGTCCTGGTGCCTGTGCCGGCTCGCCTTCAGCTGGGTTTCGGTCAGCGGCCGGGCGCACGCCGAGAAGGGCCAGTCCTACGTGATCATGACCAACCACCAGAGCCATTTCGACGTGCTCGCCTTCTACGGGCACTGGGGCCGGCAGTTCCGCTGGGTGATGAAGGAGAGCCTGCGCAGGGTGCCGGGCCTGGGGTGGTACTGCTCGGCCGGAGGGCACATCTTCATCGACCGCTCCGACCGGGAGAAGGCGATCGCCAGCCTCAAGGCGGCGAAGCCCCTGCTCGACGGGGGGATCTCGGTGATCTTCTTCCCGGAGGGGACGCGGAGCACGGACGGACGGCTGCGGGGCTTCAAGAAGGGCGGCTTCATGATGGCGCTCGACATGGGTCTGCCGATCCTGCCGGTGTCGATCTCGGGCTCACGGCACGTGCTGCCCAACCAAACACTCAAGCTGCTGCCCGGCCGGATCCGCATCACGGCTCACGAGCCGATCGACGTGACCGCGTACGGAGTGGAGCGGCGCGACGAGCTGATGGCGGACGTTAGGTCTGCGATCGCCTCCGGCTTGACGGAGTGGGAGCGGGGGGAGGAATAGGTCGCAGCCTACTCCAGCGGCTCCAGCAGGCGGTCCACCTCGACCTCGAGCTGCAGCGGTGCGGCTCCGCGCTCCAGGTCGAGCGTGCGGGTCTCGCCGGGTGCGCCGCGGAGCATCAGCCGGATCTCGTCGAGCGGCATTCCGTCGAGCGACTGGCCGTCGATCGCGGTGAGCACGTCGCCGGTAGCGATTCCCTGATCCGCGGCGTCGGACGGGGCGAACACCATGTCCACGGTGACCGCGCCCTGCTCGCGCATCACCTCCAGGCCCACGCGATCCCACTCGAATGCCGGAAGGTGCGAGATGTCCGGGTACGGATAGAACTGGTAGCGCTCCTCGGCGGCGATGATCGCCACGTGGAACCTGCGGTACACCGGGTACCCCACGAAGCCCACGGCCGAGACACCGAGCCCGTCGAAGACGGCCTTGAGGTGGAAGTCGTCGGGCACGACCGCGGCCCAGCTGTCAGTCACCTCGTGGCCGGCGATGGTCAACGACGGCAGCCGGACCAGCTTCGCCGGGTCCGAGCCGTAGCTGGTGTACCACACGTACCCGTCGATCCCAGTCTGCAGAATAGCGGACGGCACGCTCGACTCGGTGACCAGGGTCACGCCCGAGCCGGTGTCCGCGATCAGGGTGACCTCGGTGTCGCCCACGCGAACGGTGACCAGGGGGAGGGTCTGCACCACGGTGTACGGCACCTCGATCGCGTCGCCGCTCTCAAAGCCGGGCGGTGGCACCGGGGGAACCTCGGTGGAGACGTGCGCCCGGGAGGCGCGGTAGTCGAGGCTGAAGTACAGCGTGGCGAACAGCTCCTGCCCGATCAGGCCGTGGATCGGCACGCCGATGTGGTTCTCGGCGGCGGAGAGGTCCACGGCCAGCACCTTGTAGTCCGGGAACAGGATCCCGCCGCCGAAGTCGATCGTGACCTGGCCCACGCCGTTCTTAACCTCGCGCAGCAGGCTCTCCTCGAAGGCGGAGCGGCCCGCGCCGGTGTCTACCACCAGGTGGCTCGGCTCGGTGCCGCCGTCGAGGAAAACCGGGAACAGCACCTGGCCGTCGAGCGGGATCAGCGCGTCGTGCGCCGGCGGGTAGGGGTACGCTTCCTCGGCCTCGGCGTCGGCCTCGGGGCCTTCGGCCTCGCGAGCCGGCTCCGGCGTGGCCTCATCAAACTCGCGGACCGCGTCGGCGTCTGCGGCGTCTGCCCCGCCGCCCTTGTCGCAGCCGAGCGGCACCAGCGCCGCGAGCAGCATGACGAATGCAGCGTGAAGAGCGCGAAGGAGCATGCGATGCGTACGCGGTCTTTCTACTGGCAGCAGGCCATGTTGAACAGGCTCTGGAACTCGGCGCACAGGCCTGGCACCAACGTCGGGTCGATCACGTCCACCGTGCCGGCGACGTCGAAGCTGCCGCCCTCGGTCTGGGTCACGTCGACCACGTTGTCGAAGGTCAGGCTGCCGGCCGAGCCCACGGCGAGCACGCAGCCGACCGTGCCGGTCCACTCGATCACCGCCACCGCCGCCTCTCCGTCGCTGGCGCCGACCGGCCACTGCGAGCCGTTGGTCACGGCGGTGTCCGGGGAGAACGAGGCCGACACCGTGTACAGAGCGGTGAACAGATCCTGCTTGCTGTGCTGGCTCAGCATCAGCCAGTTGTCGTCCGGCGGGTGGGCGCCGAAGTAGGTCACCGCCGGGAAATCCGTGATGTCCATGCCGTCGACCGTGCCGGTGATGCACCACTGGGACACGAAGTGCTGGTAATGGGCCGTGATGTAATCCTTGTCCAGGATCTGGCTGAAGTCGAGCACAAAGGGCACGGAGCAGTCCACGGCGAGCGTGCCGATGGGATCCGGGATGTAGGTGCTCGTGTCCGTGTCCGAGTCCGTGTCCGTGTCCGTATCCGTGTCCGTGTCGGTATCCGTGTCCGTGTCGGTATCCGTGTCCGTGTCGGTATCCGTATCCGTATCGGTGTCCGTGTCCGTGTCCGCGTCCGTGTCCGTATCCACGTCCGAGTCACCGCCGATGGGGAAGCAGACATCGAAGTTCTGCCCGCTGATCGAGACCGTGTCGCACTCCCAGTCGGGCAGGGCGGTGCAGTCGGAGTCGTCGATGCAGAACCTGGAACAGCGCTTCATGCCGCCGCCCGTGGCCACGCAGAAATAGCCCTCGCACTCGTCGGCGTTGTTGCAGGGCTCGCCCATGGACTTGGCGGTGTCCGTGTCAGAGTCTGTGTCGCTGTCCGTGTCCGAGTCCGTGTCGGCGTCTGTGTCTGCATCCGTGTCCGCGTCGGTGTCCGTGTCCGTGTCCGCGTCGGTGTCTGCGTCGGTGTCCGCGTCGGTGTCGGTGTCCGCGTCGGTGTCGGCGTCGGTGTCGGTGTCCGCGTCGGTGTCGGTGTCGGTGTCTGCGTCAGTGTCCACGTCGGTGTCCGCATCGGAGTCGGTATCGGTGTCCGCGTCGGAGTCGGTATCACTGTCGGTGTCGGTGTCCGCATCCGTGTCCGCGTCCCCTGCGCTGTCTCCCTCGCCGCAGCCGATCCAGGCTGCGAGAGTGAGGAGCAGAATGGCCGAGATGAGGATCGTCAGGTGCTTCATGGTCATCCTCCGGTCAGGCGTGTACCGCCGTATCTCACTGACAGCACGGGATGTTGAAGGCGCTCTCGAGCTCCTCGCAGAGGCCCGGGACATCCCTGGGATCGATCATGCCCACCGTGCCGTCAAGGTCGAACCTGCCGCCCTCGGTCTGGGTCACGTTCTCCACATTGGTGAAGGTCAGCTCGCCGGTCCTGCCCACGGCGAGGTAGCAGAGGTCGGTATTGGTGATGTGGCGCAGCAGGGTGACGGTGGCCTCGTCGTCGAATGAGCCCACCGGCCAGACCGAGCCGCTGGTCACGGCCGTGTCGGGCATGAAGTAGATGAACACCGAGTACTTGAAGCCGAGGCTGTCGGTCATGCTCACCTGCCACAGGGTGAGGTAGTCGTCGTCGGGTGGGTGCAGGCCGGCGTACCACATCTCGGGGAAGTCGTTGATGTCGATGCCGTCGACCGTGCCGGTGATGCCCCAGTCCTGGATCAGGTGATCGAAGTGCGCGAACATGTAGCCCGCGTCACCGATCTGGGTCGAGTCGAGCACGAAGGGCACGCTCACGTCCACAGTCAGCGTGCCGATGATGTCGGTGTCGGTGTCGGTGTCTGAGTCCGTGTCGGTGTCTGAGTCCGTGTCGGTGTCTGAGTCCGTGTCGGTGTCTGAGTCCGTGTCTGAGTCCGTGTCGGTGTCTGAGTCCGTGTCGGTGTCTGAGTCCGTGTCGGTGTCTGAGTCCGTGTCTGAGTCCGTGTCGGTGTCTGAGTCCGTGTCGGTGTCAGAGTCCGTGTCAGCATCGGAGTCCGTGTCCGTATCGGAGTCCGTATCCGTATCGGAGTCCGTGTCTGCGTCGGTGTCCGTGTCGGTGTCGGTGTCCGTGTCTGCGTCGGTGTCGGTGTCGGTGTCGGCGTCTGCGTCCCCGGTGGACTCGCCCTCGCCGCAGCCGAGGTACGAGGCGGCGACAAAAACCAGCATGGGCACGAGCATCAGGGCCAGGCGTTTCATCTGATGGCCTCCAGGAGCCTGTTGTTTGCGCTGGGAGGATATCCTCCCGGAGCCGGGGATGCAAATGCGATGGGCGCAGAGCCTTGTAATTACCGGCAGACAGGTGCTATTTACCTCGGAACCTGGAGGTCGAACGAGATGCTGCAACGACATGGAAGGTGGCTGCTGGTCCTGGCGCTGGTGCTGTTCGCCGGTACCGGATGTGATGACTCTAGCGGCGGTGACGCGGATACGGACGCTGACACGGACACCGACGCCGACACCGACACGGACACCGACGCCGATACGGACTCCGATGCTGACACGGACACCGATGCTGACACGGACTCCGATACGGATACGGACACCGATGCTGACACGGACACCGATACGGATACGGACTCCGATACGGATACGGACTCCGATACGGATACGGACACCGATGCTGACACGGACACCGATGCTGACACGGACTCCGATACGGACACGGACTCCGATACGGATACGGACTCCGATGCTGACACGGACACCGACGCAGACACGGACACCGACGCAGACACGGACACCGACACGGACACGGACTCCGACACGGACACGGACTCCGACACGGACACGGACACGGACACCGACACGGACACCGACACCGACACCGACGCCGACTCTGACAGCGACACGGACACCGGCCCAGAGATCGTCCTGGTCGAGGACGAGATCCCCCGCGGCGTGCGGCGTCACCAGATCGGCGTGCTGGCAGACGCAGACCTGTTCAGCGCCGGCATGGTCGATATCGCCTTTGCCGGCGACTGCGTGGATCTGCGCCGTCTCGAGGTGGTGGCCGCGGACGAGCTGCGCCTGCTGCTCGACGTGAGCGAGGACGCGCCGCTCGGCGCCTGCGACGTGACCCTCACCCCGCGGCCCGCAGACCCGCTCCACACCACGCTGACCGTGATCGAGAGCGTGGAGCAGCAAGCCCCCCTGCTCGCCGAGCTGCTGCCCAAGACCGGCGCCGACGACATCGCGCGCGAGTACCTCGAGCTGTACAATCCCACGCCCATCGAGGTCGACCTCGACGGGTACACCGTGGAGACACCTTACGCCAGCCACACCCTCGACACGGCCAGCGGCCGCACCACCATCGCCTCGGGCGGGCGGCTGGTGCTCGGCTCGAGCACGGACTCCGCGATCAACGGGTACGCCCGGGTGGAGTACGTCTGGCCCGCCGGCTTCGAGCTGCCGCACCAGGGAGCCGGCGCGATCCGTCTGCTCGACGGCGCGGGCGCCGAGGTCGATCGCTTCGATCTGTTCAGGATGCACGACCTCGACGGCGTGGCGATCGAGCGCATCACCGGCAACACCGCTGAGATCGGGCTGTACCAGCCCGCGGCCGTGCCGGTGGCCTTTCTCGAGGACACCGGGTACTTCGCGGCCGACCGCGGTACGCCGCTCGATCCGGACAGCCTCATCATCGAACGCGACGACGTGGATCTCGGTCTACCGGCTGCGGGCCGCGTCGACGCGCCGCGGAAGGGGACCGGGTACGACGAAGGCTGGGAGGTCTCCCGGCACGCGGTGCTGCTCGAAGCCGGCGTGCTCTACGAGCTGCTGGCCGACGTGGATCGCGTGTCCGGCGACTGCGACCTGTTCCTCTCGCTGGTCGACGACGCCACGGGCCGCTTCGTACAGCCGCGGGAGTTCATCGACGAGATCACGCTGGACTTCCGGTTGCTGCTGCTCCCCGACGCCGACCTGCTGGCGACGGCCCAGGTCGCGGCCGACCCGACGTACCCTCCTGAGCCGGCCGCGTACGAGCTGTCCCTGCATGCGATGGACACGCTGGTGCCCACGCCCGGCTCGCTGGTCATCCCCGAGGGCGAGGCCGCGGAGCTGACCGTGGTCGGCCGTTTCTCCACCGACGCGGATACCCCCGACGTGAGCTTCCTCGCCGACGAGCTGCTGTTCCTCGCCGACGACGAGGCCGTGGCCGAGGTCGACCAGGCCGGTCGGGTGACCGCGATCGCCGTGGGCAGCACCGAGATCTGGATCTTCTTCGGCAGCGGCGACAGCGAGCTGTCGATAGCCGTACCCGTCGAGGTGGCGCCGCTGGGCCAGAACGACACCTGCGATCTGGCCGAGGATCTGACCGCGGGCACCGCGGATCCCGTGGCCGGCAGCACGATCGGCGCTGCCGACGACTACGACGCGGACGGCTGCATGATGAACCTCTTCGCGCCCGAGGTGGCGTACTCGCTGTCACCGGCCGCGGAGACCGCGTACCGCATCACCGTGACACCGGCCGACAGTTACGATCCGGCGCTGTACGTGCTCTCGGACTGCGTCACACCCACCCCCGAGGCGTGCACCCAGTTCGGCGGCTCCGGCGAGCCCGAGACCCTGGACGTGACCGTGCCTGGCGGTGCGACGTGGTACGTGATAGTGGAGGACGAGGTCCTCTCGGGGAAGTTCTGGATCGAAGTCGAGATCCTCTGAGCACGGCGGCGGGCCGGGGGGCGCGATGACCGAGAACGACTCCAGGCCGGAGGGGGCAGGGCGCACGGTGCTGCGCTGGCTCTACCTGCCCTACGCCTGGCTGGTGTTCGGTCCGTTCCTCCTGGTCACCACCCTGTTCTGGGGCGTGGCCGCGGTCCTCACCTCGAAGCTGATCAACCAGCGGGTGGGATTCCACTGCGGCACGATCTGGGCCTGGTGCCTGTGCCGGGTCAACTTCACCTGGGTCCGGCTTTCGGGTCGCGAGCGCACGGATCCCGATCAATCGTACGTGATCATGAGCAACCACCAGAGCCACTTCGACGTGCTGGCCTTCTACAGCTCCTGGGGCCGGCAGTTCCGCTGGGTGATCAAGCAGGAGCTGCGCCACGCGCCGGGTCTGGGCTGGGGCTGTGCCGCGGTGGGGCATATCTTCATCGATCGCTCCAATCGCGAGCGGGCCATCGCCAGCCTCAGCGCCGCGCGGCCGGTGCTGACCAATGGCGTGTCCGTGATGTTCTTCCCCGAGGGCAGCCGCAGCCGAGACGGGCGAATGCGGCCCTTCAAGAAGGGCGGCTTCATGATGGCCCTCGACCTGGGCCTGCCGATTCTACCGGTCTCGATCTCCGGGTCGCGTCACGTGCTGCCGAGCCGGAAGATGCAGATCTCGCCGGGCCGGATCCGCATCACCGTGCATGAGCCGATCGACGTCTCCGAGTACGGCCTCGAGCGGCGCGACGAGCTGATGGCCGACGTGCGGGACAAGATCGCATCGGGCCTCACGCCGTACGAGCGGGGTGAAGTGGACGCCTAGCTCCAATCTGCTGGCCTCGCTGGGGGGATCGTTGAACGCCGCCAATATTACGGGCAGGATGACAAGCTAGTCGTCTGTCCATCGTCGATCTACAACTCGACATGGTACCTCGGTGCAAACGGAATATCTGTGATCGAGACGGACTCGATTTCTTCGACCTTGAACGCCTTGATGCTGCCGCTCGCAATCATTCCGCGCTCTCGCTCGTACACGTAGAGCAGCGTGTTCCCTGTCTTGGGGAGGCGCAGCGAGTACGACTCGACGAGTCGGCGTACGCCGTGATAGCCGACCTCGGCACACAGGCGGTTTCTTGCAGCGTAGCGGATCTTCTCAAGTGCAAACAGCGAATATCCCGCGCCTGTCGGAATCCGCGACACCCTGCGTCCGAGGCCGACACGATCGGCCGAAGCCGCGGTGCGAGGCGGGTAGTGCTGGCGGGGAAGTAGCCTCTCCGTCGGGTCCGCCGATATCTGCGGCCGGGGTGTCACCTCCGTCTTGTCGAGCCACCACCCAATGGACATGCGGAGATCGTCGAAGAAGCTCTTGGCGTCCGGAAGCACGGGCAGCTGGTGCCGGAGTTGGTGCTCCCAGTTCACCGAGAGGGTATCGAAGTCAACGCGAGCCATGATGATATCTGTCGTTGGCTCCGGTAATTCCTTGAACTCGAACTTTTCGCGCAGAACCGATGCAGCCCGGTCCGGGTCGATCTCCGGCCTGAAGTTCCGGCTCAGGTGAACGAGGTCGTACACGTCCCTGGCCCGGCCGGAGCGTTCGTAAAGAGCCCTCGTCTTCTCGGCCAGGATCTCATTGACCGAATAGGTGAGGGCGCGAGGCGCTGCCTCGGGGGCATCATCGTACGGATGGTAGACCGTCCTCCGGTCGGTCTCGTCGGCGATCAGCTCGTCCAGGGTGATGTCCAGCTTGACTCTTTGCAGCGACCGCCGGGGCAGCGTGAGCGGGCCGACGTACGTGACCCTCGCCTGATACGCCGTCCGACCTCGCCTGTTCTGGTATTCCTCCACGGTCATGCCATCGCCGGGAAAGCGGATGCCTGCGGTATCCTCGACCCACCGGGTCACTTCGAGCAGCCCGGATGCGATGGCATCCTCGTCCAGCGGTTCGGCCTCCGGGACCGTGAAGTCCAGGTCCTCGGAGAACCGGTAGGTCTCGAAGTAACACTTCTTCAGGCAGGTGCCGCCCTTGAATACCCAGCGACCGAGATGATCGTGCTTTGCAACCGAGAACAGTAGCCAGCCGAGGACGTAGTCCTTCTCGACGGTCGTCGCCTGCAGTTCCTGCTGTGTGGCGATCTCTAGGATACGTGCCTTCGGTATCATCGATCATCCATGGGCAGGTTGATGCGTAGGTTCCACCTGGTGACGATCCCGCCCTTCCTCGATCCTGCCGGATCGAGCAGGCTGACGCCGGAGCTGATCCCGTCCCGGCATTCATCGAGCCAGTCGGTCGATACGGAGGAGAAAGTTTCCGAGAGAAAGCCGAGCCTCTTGAACACCGTGCCGCGGCCAAACCGCCGGGCATAGTCGAGCAGGCGATCGGGGCTGGCGTGCGGGCTGCGCCAGTACTCGCGAACGACATCCACCGTATGGCGCCCACCTCCGCCGAAGGTGGGATCGTCGAGGATGTCGATGACAAGCCTGTGCGGATCCGCAACCTTGATCCGCCGGCTCCCGAGCCAGATCCTCTTTGCTCCGAACAGCCGCCCGGCGCCGAGCGACCGGGTGCGAAAGGTCACGCCTGCTGCCCGGTGCAGCGACCGGCGCTGTCGCTTGCCCGTGACGACCGAGACCGAGTTGAAGATCTGCTCCGTCAAGTCCCAGTGTTCTGCCGCGGACCAGCCAGAGATGAAGCAGGGAGCGAACAGGGCCTCGGCCAGCGGCCACGCATCCTCGACCGCGGGCTCCGGGCTCGAGGAGCCCAGGGGTACAACCGCGTACACGCCGCGCTTCACTCGCTGCAGCCAGCCCTTGCGGCAGAGGCGACTGAGGATCTGGTTCGCCGAGCTCCGGGAAATGCCGAACAGTTCGATCACGTGCTCGGCGCCAACCGCAGCAACCTCGCGGGCCACCAGCGAGTCGATCAGGTGGCGTTCCTGGACGCTTAGCCCCGCCATCCGGTGTGCGTTGCTGGGTTCCACGTGCTTCATCCGACAGCACCCTTCATCATCGCCCAGCAGGCTACCGTCTGGGCCTGGTTTATTATATTTAAAGTGGAATAAATGTCAAATATTGTCATTTAAAGGCAACATGATATAACAATCGGCGCTCTGCGAGGTCCGCCTGTAAGCGACGTGCGAGCCCCATTCCGTGCCCATTACGTACTGCTGCTGGCCCGCAATACCGCTATACTACAACCTCAAACCCGGAGGTCACCATGGCTCCTCGAACGATTGTCCTGCTTGCAGTCCTGCTTGTCGCAACGGCCGCCCTCGCCGGCTCCCGCATGACCGTGCGCAACTCGTCCGGCTCGTCCATCGGCCGGATCGACGAGGACGGCACCGTGCGCAACTCCTCGGGCTCGAGCATCGGCAAGATCGAGCCCGGCGGCACCGTGCGCAACTCGTCCGGCTCGAGCATCGGCCGCGTCGACGCGAACGGCACGATCCGCAACTCCTCGGGCTCGAGCATCGGCAAGGTCGAGGACAGCGGTACCCTGCGCAACAGCTCGGGCTCGAGCATCGGCAAGCTCGACGGCTGCACCGTGCGCAACAGCTCGGGCAGCTCGCGCGGAAAGTTCGACGGCTGCGTGCCGGCCGACCGGCACACCATGGCCGCGTACCTGTTCTTCTTCGAGCCGCTGCACAATCGCTAGTCGAAGGTCCGCTCGAACAGCTCCGCGATCGCCTGGCGCCCCGCCTCGGTGAGATAGCGCGTGCCCGTGCCGGCGAAGCGGCGGTGGCCGATGTGCGGCGGATCCTCCGGCTGCCATGCCTCGCCGTCCCAGGTGAACCAGCCCTCGCGCGCCTGATCGAACACGTGCACCGGCTTCTTCCAGTGCCGCGCCAGCTCCACGGCCCAGCCGGTGCCGCCCTTGACCGTGCCCTCGGGCTTGATCTCGCCCACCGAGAACACCTCGCCGGCCGGGTTGACCTGGTGCCAGATCGAGTACAGCACGCGCTTGAAGCTCTCGGTCTGCCGGAAGTCACGGTGCAGCTGCGAGGTGATGTAGCGCCAGCTCACCGCGCCCTGCTTCAGCTCCTCGGGGCCGAGCATCACCAGGCCGCGGGTGCGCTGCACCTCGCGGCCGGCAAAGCTGAAGTTGCGCTCGGCCACACCCCAGCGCTCGGCGCAGGCGCCGAACTCGGCCTCGGCGCCCTTGGCCGCGCCAGAGAGCAGGGTGAACAGGCCGGGCAGGGCGCTTGAGACCGGCTTCGCCTGGTCCAGCCGGATCCGCGGTCGCAGCGTGCCGGGCGCCAGGTCGAGCACGGGCCCGGCCGGCGGCTCCCCATCGTACGCCTTGATCACGCGGCCGTGGATCCGCTCCCCGGCCGGCTCGAGAAACAGCGCCGTGTCGATCAGGTCCTCCAGGCTCGACAGCGGCGGCGGTATCTCGTCGAGGTGAGCCCCGGACTCCTCGCGGTGCGTGCGCGCGGCGAACCACAGGCTCACGCCGAGCTCACGCCCCAGCTCCTTGAAGTCGGACAGGGCCACCGCGTCACAGGCGCCGTCCCACTCCCAGTCGTACCCGTCGATCAGCACCAGCGAGGGCTTGATGCCGAGATGCCGGCTGAAGGTGCCGGCCGCCTCCCACACGCGGCCCGCGGTGAGCAGCACCTGGCCGTGGGCCTGGATCGCCCGGTGGCGGGCCAGCTCGACGCGATCGGCGCGCGGATCATCCAGGCCGATGGCCTCGGCCAGATCGCGGAACAGGGCGTCGTACCTGGCCTCGATCTGCTCCACGGTCTGCCCGGCGGCGATGTGCAGGATCTCGCGGCCCGCGAGCAGCTCGCCCAGGCCCATCTGCACCAGCAGGGTGCTCTTGCCCACGCCCGCCCGGGCCAGCACCAAGCCGAGGTCGCCTGGCTCGGCGGACCGCTCCAGCGCCCGGTGAACACGCTCGAGCGGGCCGACGTAGGAGTGCTCTGTGCTCTCCTCCTTCATCATTCCCCCACCCTTCAGCGCCGCCGCTCGGCGCGGCGCTTGCGAGCCTCCTCGACCAGCGTCTCGGCGATGCCGGCTGGCACCGGCAGGTATCGCGCGAACTCCATCGTGAACTCGGCCTTGCCCTCGGTGACCGAGCGCAGCGTCGTGGCATATCCGAACATCTCGGCCAGCGGCACCTCGGCCTCGACCCGCGCCTGGCCGGACTGCTCCTGGGAGCCGATGATCGTGCCTCGGCGCTGGCCCAGCGAGCCGAGCACCGCTCCGGCGAACTCGGGCGGCGATTCGACCGCCACCCGCATCACCGGCTCCAGGATCCGGGGCGCGGCCTTGGCCACGGTCTCACGCCAGGCGCCGCGGGCGGCCTCGCGGAAGGCCATCTCGCTCGAGTCCACGCTGTGGGCCGCGCCGTCCTCGAGCACCACGCGCACGTGCACCAGCGGCGCCTCGACCAGCGGACCGCGCGCCAGCATGTCGGAAAAGCCCTTCTTCACGGCCGTGATGTACTGCCGCGGGACCGCTCCGCCGGTGATCTGGTCAACGAACTCGAACTCACCGTCCTCGAGCGGCGTGATCTCGCCGATCACCCGGCCGTACTGCCCGGCGCCGCCGGTCTGCTTCTTGTGCGTGTAGTCGAAGCGCGCCGGCCGCGTGAGCGCCTCGCGGTACGCCACCTTGGGCGCGGAGGTGCGGACCCGGGCCCGATACTCGCGCCGCATCCGCTCCAGGTAGACCTGCAGGTGCAGCTCGCCCATGCCGTGGATCAGGGTCTCGCCCGACTCGCGGTCGACCGTGGTGCGGAATGTCGGATCCTCCTTGGTGAAGCGCCGCAGGGCCTTGGCCAGGTTGCCCTCGCTCGCGTGATCCTCGGGCTGCACCGCGACGGCGATCACCGGCGCCGGCACGTGCATCGAGGTCATCGAGACCGACAGGCGGCCGTCGGTGAAGGTGTCGCCGGATCGGCAGTCCACGCCGAACAGGGCGACGATATCGCCGGCCGCGGCCCGGTGTATCTCCTCCATCGCGTCGGCGTGCATGCGCACGAGGCGGCCGACGCGATGCTTCTGACGAGAGCGGGTGTTCACGATGGTCACTTCGCGATCGAGGTAGCCCTGGTACAGCCGGACATAGGTCAGCTGTCCGTACCGGCCGTCCTCGAGCTTGAAGGCCAGGGCCACCAGCGGCCGCGCCGGGTCGGCGTGGAGCTCCACGGGCGCCTCGTCGCGCTCCGGGTCCAGCGCGGTGACGTGGCCCACGTCCTCGGGCGCCGGCAGGTAGCGCACCACCGCGTCGAGCAGGGGCTGCACGCCCTTGTTCTTGTACGCCGAGCCCAGCAGCACCGGCACGATCTGCCGCGCGATGGTGGCCTCGCGCAGCGCCCCCAGGATCGCCGGGGTGGTGGTACGGCCCTCGAGTATCGCCTCGGTCAGCTCGTCGGAGAACATCGAGACGCAGTCCAGCATCTCCTCGCGGGCCGCCTCGGCCTCGGCCATTTGCTCTTCGGGCACCGGGCCGGCCTCGACCTGCTCGCCGGCGTCGCCCGTGAAGCGCAGGGCGCGCATCTCGATCAGGTCGATCACGCCCTCGAAACGCTCCTCGAGGCCCAGCGGCAGCTGGAGCAGCACCGGGTTCAGCCCCAGCCGCTCGCGGAGCTGATCGCGCACGCGGAGCGGGTCGGCGCCGACCCGGTCGCACTTGTTGACGAAGGCGATCCGCGGAACGCGGTAGCGCCGCATCTGGCGGTCCACGGTCAGTGACTGGCTCTGCACCCCGGCCACGCCGCAGAGCACCAGCACCGCGCCGTCGAGCACCCGCAGCGCGCGCTCGACCTCGATCGTGAAGTCCACGTGCCCGGGCGTGTCGATGATGTTGATCCGGTGGTCGGCCCAGGCGCAGTGAGTTGCGGCCGAGGCGATGGTGATCCCGCGCTCGCGCTCGAGCTCCATCGAGTCCATGGTCGCGCCCACGCCGTCGGAGCCTCGCACCTCGTGCATGCGGCGGATGCGCCGGGTGTAGTACAGGATCCGCTCGGTCAGCGTGGTCTTGCCGCTGTCGATGTGGGCCGAGATCCCGATGTTGCGTAGACCGGGCACGCGCAATCCTCCTCTGGCGGACAGCGCGGAATACGCGATTCGCCCGGAGGAATCAAGTGTTTATTTGCCGCCCGAGATGCGGTGGATCTTCAGGTCGTCGAAGAAGACGGCGCTGCGCCAGTTGGCCAGGGACAGGCGATTGTGGCCCGACGCCGCCCGCAGGGGCTCGGGATCGACGCGCTCGAGGAACTTCTTTCCGTCGAGATACCAGGTGATCCGGGCGCCCTGTCGCACGACCTTGACCGCGTAGCGGTGGAAGGACTCCCAGCCGCCCGAGCGGTCCTCGACGCGGGCCTTGTCGTGCTCGTGCAGCTTCGAGATCACCGAGAAGCGGTTGTGCCAGCCGCCGAGGATGAAGCTGTACCCGTCGCCGTGGTCGTGCATTAAGCCGTCGCCCCAGGCGTTGAACTTGATGTCCACCGCGTCGGACTCGGACCACAGGGTCAGCTCGATCGCGGCGTCGTCGGGCAGGGTGACGCTGGTGAGCACGAGGTTGCGGTTGTCGGCCCGGGTCGAGTGGGCCGCGCCGGCCTCGATGCGCCAGTCTCCGCCCTGGGACTTCCAGTTTGGTCCGAGCTCGGCGCGGCCGAAGTCGTCGGAGAAGACGGGCTCGAGCTGCAGGCCCTGGAGCGGATCCGGGGGTGAGGAGGTGCAGGCGCTTGCGATCACGATCACGAGCACGATCACGAGCGCGGGGCGGAACATGAATCACCTCGCGAGGCGGACGGCGAACAGGGCGTCGAAGCTGATCTCGTCGATGGGCTCGATCAGCACCTTCTCGCCGGGCTTGGCGTGGATCACCTGGACCTTGCCGTCCTTGCGGCCGTGCACCAGGCCGGTGTGCCAGGTGCCGTATCGCTTGTCTTTGCTGACGTGCAGGGGCGGGTCCGCGTCGAGGTTCCAGCCTTCCCAGAGGAAGAACAGCACGTCGCCCTTCTTCAGCAGGGCGCGATCCAGCTCGTCGCGCAGCACGCCGTCCAGACCCTCGACCGGCGCGCCGAGCTCCCTGCGCTTGACGTTCTCGCTGGGCATCACCGAGTAGCGCCACCATTTCTGGCCCAGCACCCGCTCGTACGCGAAGAAGATCAGCGACTGGCAGTCGATGCCCTCGGCGCAGCGGATCCGCTTGCCCTTCCGGCGGCAGCCCCGGCGCCCGTCGCGCCCGCCGAAGACGTACGGCTTGCCGAGGTACGCCTCGGCCGCGCTGATGATGCGATCCTGCTTGCTGGGAGCCTGGGCGGGGGCCGCCGCCGGGACGAGCAGCAGCGCGGCGGCGCAGGCTATGAGCGGTACGCGCGCTTCCAGGGCTCGTGCCGGTGGGCCAGCGCCTCCTTCACCGCGGCGCGGAAGGCGTTGGCGGCCAGGTCCGCGCAGTGGGTGTGCTCCCGCGGCAGCCCACCCAGGGCCCGGGCGATCCGCTCTCCGTCGATCTGCAGCGCGTAGTTCAAGCTCCTGCCCCGGGCCAGCTCGGTGACCATGCTCCCGCAGGCCACGGTGAAGCCGCAGCCGTTGGTGAGGAAGTGGGCCGCCTCGATCACCTCGCCGTCGAGCCGCACCTGGATCGCCACGGTGTCCTCGCAGATCCCGGTCGTTGCGGCCTCGCCGTCCGGGCGGGCCAGGGGGCCCAGGTTGCGCGGATTTCGCGCATGTGCGAGCACCTCGGGGCTGATCGCATCGTCCAGAGGGCCCAGCACCTCGACATCGGCCTCGCTCAGCAGCGTGAACTCGTCGCTCGGATTCATCGCTCGCCTTCCTCCTTCGAGCCGGGGCGGTAGTGTGCGTCGTCGAGCGCATGGCGTCAAGCGCGAAGTGCCGCGGCCACACGCCCTGGGGACCGCGGTAGTCCGGGATGCCCGAGCCGGTGGAGATGCCGGCGCCGGTGAACAGCAGGATGCGCGAGGCATCGGCGATGAGCGCGCGGAGCTCCGGGTTGGCCTCGTTCACGGTCCGTCCAGGGTCAGGCCCTGCGCGGTGCGGGACTCGCCGTAGCGCGCCAGCAGCTCGTACGTCTCCAGACGGAACCGGATGTGCGGGATGGCCGCGGCGCCGGGGAACAGCTTCCGGGACAGCCGGGCGGTGCGCTTCTGCAGCGCCAGGGTGTACAGCCGGGTCGGATCGATCGTCGAAGGGCCGCGGTACGCGAACCGACCGCCGGCCCCGGCGCGGATCGCGGCCAGGGTGCCGCCGCTCACGCGGGCAACGTGCGTGCTGTTGTATCCGTTGGTGCCCACCAGCTCGTACTCCACGCGGATCGCATCGAGAAGATGCTGGCGGCTCGGCATGCCGCGCCGCAGGATCTGGCGAACGGTCTTGACGTCGAACACCGCGGCGTCCACGCCGAGGATCTGCATCGCGGCCCGTGCCGCCAGCCCGGCCACGGCCGGGCGATCGAGCGCCGCGGCCACGGTGGCCACCGGCTCGTCCACGCCGGGCGCGTGGCGGGCGATGGTCTGGCGGATGTGTCGCTCCAGCTCCTCGTCGGCGGGCATGTTGTCCGGGTGCACCTCGGTCAGCGTGCGCTCGTGGCCGACGATCCGCCGGGTGCTCAGGTCGATCTCGAGGTCGAGGCGGCCCACGGCCTTGCCGTACGCGTGGGCCTGGGCGATGATCGTGCCCGAGTCGGCGACGAGGTAGTACTCGGGCAGGCGATGGTCGTGGCCGGCGATGATCACGTCGATGCCCGGCACCTGGTTCGCGATTGCGAGGTCGTCCTTGCGGCCGAGGTGGCTGACGAAGAGCACCAGGTCGACCTCGGGCCGGAGCTTCGCCACGATCTCGCGCGCCTGCGGCACGAAGTCGTAGCGCGCCTCGATCTGGGGGTAGAAGGGCCCGTCGTACTGGCGATTGGCGTCGTCCCAGGGCTTGCTGACCAGGCTGAAGGCGCCCACCCTGACCGCGCCGATGGTGAACTCGACCCAGGGCCGGGCCCAGCCGTCGGGGTCGGCGGGGTAGCGCTGGTTGGCGCAGAGCGTGACGTCGCCGGGCTCGGTGGCCAGCCGCAGAACGCCGGGCAGGCTGTACGCGAAGTCGTGGTTGCCGATCGCACGCAGGTGCAGGCCGAGCTGCCTGTAGATCTCGATCGTGCTCTCGCCGAGGGACAGCAGGTCGGCCAGGCTGCCCTTTTCGAGCTCGTCGCCGGCGCTGACGAACAGGGTGTACGGATTCTCGCCGCGCGTCTTCACGTACAGGCCGCGGATCAGCGACAGCGGGCTGTAGCGCCGGCCGTCGTAGTCGCGGGGCTGGTAGCTCGCGTGCAGGTCGTTGAAGTGCACGATCGAGATCTTCTGCACGGTCCGCGAGCCGGATCCGGCGGGCCAGCGCAGGCGCGCGGGCTGATCCGCGGCCCCGGGCGCAACGGGCTCGATGCTCTCCTTGTGAGCGATGATCAGCAGCACCGCCAGCGCGGCGAGCACCAGCGGTAGGATCAGGATTCGCCTGCGCATCTGGTTGTCCCCCTTCCCCAGAAAAACGATTGTCGGCGGCGCAGTGGGCGCTGTCAAGGTGATGCTTGCCTCGTGAAGGTCTCGGCGATACGCTCGCGGCAAGCCTGGAGGTGATCGTCATGAGGAAGCCCCTCATCGCCGCATTGTGTCTGGCCGTGCCCCTGGTCGCCCTGGCCGTGACCGTGGAGGGCAACACCTATGCCGGCACCGCCACCGTCGAGGGCAAGACGCTAAAGCTGGTCGGCGCGGGACTGCGCGAGAAGTGGCTGTTCGACGTGTACACCATGGGCGTGTACACCGAGAGCGGCAGCTGCGACACCAGGAAGCTGATCCGGGCCGACGAGGCCAAGTACCTGCGCATCGACATGCTGCGCGACGTGTCGGCCAAGAAGATGGGCTCGACGCTGGCCGAGAGCTTCGGCCAGCACATGCCAGAGAACGCCTCGGCCGAGCTGAAGCAGCAGGTCAAGCGATTCAGGGACTACTTCAAGGACGAGTGCACCGAGGGCACGGTGATCGAGATGTACTACATCCCGGGCAAGGGCACCGTGATCAAGCAGAGCCACAAGCAGCTCGGCCCGCCGATGACCGGCGTGGCCTTCCAGCAGGTGCTGTTCGATATCTACTTCGCAAAGGACACCTGCTGCGAGGGGCTGAAGGAGGACATCCTCGAGATGTGCGGGAAGCAGTGATGCCATTCGGCGCGTCGCCTGGGACTTCAGTCCCAGGCTCCGAAGCGCCTCGCGGAACCGACCTGGCTCGGCCCTTCACCCTGGGCTATACTCGGTCGGAGCTCGGGCCTGCCCGGGCCGCCGCGCGGCCCGCACCGAGCCCCGGAGGGTAGCCATGCGAGCAGCAAGGATGATCGGCCGGTACCTGTGCCCGGTCCTGGTGTGCCTGCTGGCCGTGACCGCCTGCAACGACGGCGGCGCCGGGGACGCTGACAGCGACCTGGATCTGGACCTGGACAGCGACAGCGACCTGGACCTCGATCTGGACACGGACACGGACACGGACTCTGACACGGACTCTGACACGGACACGGACACGGACGCCGACACGGACACGGACGCTGACTCGGACACGGATACGGACACGGACACCGACACGGACACCGACACTGGCTGCGGCCCGGGCACCCACGACTGCGGCGGCACCTGCGTGCCCGACGACAGCCCCGAGAGCTGCGGCGACCGCTGCGAGCCCTGCGACGCGCCGCCGTTGACCCGCGCCACCTGCGTGCAGGGCGAGTGCGGCATCGAGTGCCTGCCCGAGGCCTCTCTCTGCGGCGACACCTGCGTGCACCTGCTGGCCGATCCCCTGCACTGCGGCGCCTGCGACAGCGACTGCCCGGCAGGCGAGGGCTGCTCTGGTGGCCGCTGCGTGCCCCGCTGCGAGGGCGAGCCGCGTTTCGAGCTCGGCCTGGCCGTGCCCCTCGGCGCGAAGCCCGACAGCCTGGCCGTGGTCGACCTCGACGGCCAGCACCGGCCCGAGCTGGTGGCGACCGACGCGGACGCGGCCCAGCTGGTCGTGCTGACCGGCACGGCCGACGGCTGGGCCGCGGTGGACCCACAGGCCAACATCGCGCTCGAGGCCGTGGCCCGGGGCCTGCTGGCCGGCGACCTGGACGGTGACGGCGACACCGACCTGGTCGCGCTGCAGTCGAGCTCGGCCCAGGTGGTGCTGGTCGATGCAGCCGCCGCGCCCGCGGCCGGGCCGGCCTTCTCGGTGGGCCAGCACCGCGAGGTCGAGCTGGCCGACATCAACGGCGACGACGTGCTCGACCTGGTGGTGCTGCGGCGGCGGCAGATGAGCTACATCGGCATCCAGTGGCTCCAGGGCAACGGCGACGGCACCTTCGTCGCCGACGAGGAGCTGATCCGGCTGGACCGGGAGTCGTACTCGATGGCCGTGGGCGACGTGCGCGGCAGCGCCGCTCCCGAGATCCTGATCCCGGTGGACAACGCGCTGCAGGTGCTCTCGGGCGATTCCTCGGGATACAGCACCGCCCAGTCGCTCGCGCTGGGCTCGGTCGACCTGGCCGGCGTGGCCGTGGGCCAGCTCGACGCGGGTGAGAAGCTCGACGCGGTGGTCACCAACGAGGACGGCGACCTGTTCGTGGCGCTCGGTGACGCGTCGGGGATGACCGCGGGCGCCGAGTACAGCCAGCCCGCCATCGGCGGCGCGGGCGGGAGCTACCACCACTACCTGGTCCTCGACGACGTCACCGGCGACGGCCTGACCGACGTGCTGGCCGGAGACCGCTCCGATCCCCAGGTGGCGGTCCTCGCCGGCCAGGGCGACGGCACGCTCGAGCCGTACCGCTCGCTGCTCGCCGTGGGTGCGAGCCCGCGGGGCCTGGTGGTCGAGGACGTGGATGTGGACGGCGACCGGGACGTGCTGGTGCCGCGTCACTACGATCAGGAGGTCACGATCGTCGAGGCGCTGGGCGACGGTCGGTTCGCCGGCGCGCGCTTCGTTCCGCTGACCGGGAGCATCGACTGGCTCCTGCCGGGGCGGTTCGACGCGGACGACCGGCTCGACCTGGTGGCGCTGCCGTACCATCCGGAGACCTATCCGGTCCAGGTGCTGCTCGCGGACGGTGACAGCGGCTTCGCCGACCTCGCGCTGCCGCTGATCGCGAACAACGAGGAGACCATCGATCAGGCCCTCGTCGCCGACGTGAACAACGACGAGCTCGACGACTACGCGCTGTTCGATACGAACAGCTTCGACGCCCACGCGCCGTACTATCTCGGCCTCAACAACGGCGACGGCAGCTTCGACGTGACCGAGGCCGGCCAGGTGGACGCCTTCGACGCCTTCTTCGGCGACATCGACGGCGACGGCCGCATCGACCTGCTGTTCAGCGAGTGGTACGGGACCGACCTTCGCCTGGGCAACGGCCAGGGCGGCTTCGACTACGAGACGCACGTGGGCGTCGACGCCGAGGGCAGCGTGACCGTGCACGACGTGCGCGATCTCGACGGCGACGGCGAGCCCGACCTGGTGCTCTCGTCGTTCGGCAGCATGGACGGCGATCCGCAGCTGCACGTCCTGCTCGGCAGCGGCGGCCTGAGCTTCAGCGAGGCGTACGCCCGGGTCACGCCCAGGGGGCTCGAGCCGTGGATGGTCGACGCGGCCGATCTGGACGCCGACGGCACGCGAGATATCGCCGCGGTGGTCGAGGGAGCGGGCGAGGCGCTGATGCTGCAGGTCTTCCTCGGCCAGGGAGATGGGACCTTCACGCCGGTCACCACCGACCTGCCCGACGCCGGCTCGAGCTCCAAGTTCGGCGTGCGTGCCGGCGACGTGGACGGCGACGGCAGGCCCGAGATCCTGGTGACCGAGCTGGACGGCGAGGGCAACCGCGGCGTGGCCGTGCTGCGCCTGCAGGGCGCGGCCGGGCAGTACGAGCAGCTCCAGTTCGTCCGGCTGCCGGACGCCGCGGGCCGGCCCGTGCTGGCCGACTTCACCGGCGACCGCCGGCCCGATCTGGCGGTGCTGCGGGACAGCTCACAGGCTGGTGTGCTGCTCGTGCCGGGAGCGTGCCGCTAGCGGACGCCTACCTGACCTCGACGGCCAGTCGGTCGCGGGCGAAGAACACCGGCAGCTCCCCGCCGGCGCGACGCATCCTGCGCTCGAGCTCGGCCAGCGCTTTGTCGTCGCGCATCGGATCGTGGTGCGTCACGGCGAGCCGGCCGACCTCGGCTACCTGGGCCAGCCGCAGGGTCTCCTCGACCGGGCTGTGGCCCCAGCCCACGCGCTGCGGATACTCCTCCCGCGTGTACTGGCCGTCCGCGATCAGCAAGTTGACGCCCTTGATGTGCTCGACCAGGGCGTCGAAGATGCCGTCGTGCTCGCCAGGCGCGATCTCCTGGTCCGGCGCGTAGAACAGGCTCTTGCCCTCGGCCTCGACGCGATAGCCCCAGCACCCGCCGGGGTGAGGCAGCTCGAAGGCCGAGATGTTGATCGACCCGAAGCTGAATCCTTCGTCGGGCATGGTGTCGAACTGGATCTCGGCCGCCACGTCGCCGAAGTCGACCGGGAAGTTGTCCGAGGTCATCTGCTTGTTCAGGCCGCGCTCCAGGCGCTGGCGGAATCGTTCCGGCGCGTAGATGTGCAGCACGTATCCGGGTGTGAACAGCGGTACGAAGAAGGGCAGGCCCTGGATGTGATCCCAGTGCGCGTGGCTGAACAGCAGGTGCGCCTCGCTGGGCCCCTCGTCGGACATGGCCAGGCCCAGGTCGCGGATGCCGGTGCCGGCGTCGAGGATCAGCCGCTCCTCGCCGATCAGCACCTCCACGCAGGAGGTGTTGCCGCCGTAGCGTTCGGTGGCGCGGCCCGGCGTGGGCACCGAGCCGCGGGTGCCCCAGAACTTCACTCGCATCTGTAGAGCCCCTCCTGGGTCAGGCCTTGACTTCCAGCTCCTCGATGAAGGCCACGTCGATCTGACCGACCGAGATGATGTCCCCGTTGGACAGGCGGCATTCCAGCATCGGGACCTTGTTCAGCCGCGTTCCGTTGGTGCTGCCCAGGTCGCGCAGGATGAACTCGCCGCGCTCGGGCGCAACCTCGAAGTGCTTGCGCGAGGCCGCCGGGTCGTCGAGGTACAGATCCACCTCGTCGGCGCGGCCGGCGAGCACCGGCTTGCTCTTGAGCTCGATGATCTTGCCCGAGCCGGGGCCGCGCACCACCTTGAGCCGGATCGTGTGGTGGACCACCAGGCTGTCGGTTTCACGGACCTCCAGAACCTCTGTGGTCTCGCGGCGCTTGCCTTTTGTCATGAACCGAGTCTATGCCAGAGTTTGGCGGACCGTCAATGACGAACTGGATCGGGTTGGTTTGCGGTGCTTGGCTGCTTGCTCCCGGGCGCGGCGCGAGCTAGAGAGTACCTCTGCGACGGAGGAATCGACGGTTGAGCGCGCGCAGGACCGGCTGGCTGCTGGCGCTGGTCGGTGGACTCGGCGCGGCCGGGGCCATCCTCTTCGGCTCCGACCGCCCGCCCGGCGAGGCGCCGGTGCTTCCCGCCGACTCTGCGTCCGAATCGCCCGCACCCGACGCCGCGCCCGCCGAGGAGCCGCCCCCCGAGCCCGACGCGGCAGCGCCGGCCCCGGCCGGGCCGGACCGGGCCGAGCGGCTCCGCCGCAAGGGGTACCGCGCCCTGCGCGCGGACCGGCTGGACGAGGCGATCGCGGCCTTTGGCGCGTACTTGAAGCTTCGGCCCGACAGCGAGAAGATCCGCAAGCTGCGGGCCCGGCTCGAGGAGCGCCGCGTGGTGGAGGCCGACTTCGAGCGGTACGAGAGCGGCCGCTTCGCGATCAAGTTCGCGCCCCAGGCCAAGGACGTGGTGCTGCGGGGCCTGTCCGATCACCTCGAGACCGCCTGGAGCGACGTGGGGCAGATCCTGGGCCACTACCCCGAGGGCACCCTGGGCGTGGTGGTGTACGCCGATCGCGAGGCGTATCGCCGGGCCACGGGCGCACCGGACTGGATGGGCGCGCTGTTCGACGGCCGGGTGCGCATCCCGGTCGATCCCGAGCGCATCGTCGACGCGAGCCTGGAGCGCATCGTGCGCCACGAGATGACCCACTTCGTGCTGCGCGACCTGGCCGGCCGCAAGGTGCCGCAGTGGCTGCACGAGGGTCTGGCCCAGCACCTGGCCGGGGAGGAGCGGAAGGTTCATCGGGAGACGTACCGGCTGTTCGCGACCAATAACACCTACATCCCGATCCGCTCGATCGAGGAGAGCTTCATGGTCTTCGACCGGGAGACCACCTCGCGCGCGTACCACCAGAGCCTGAGCATGGCGCGCTACATCCTCGAGCAACACGGCGCGGCCGGGCTGGAGCGCCTGCTGCAGGCGTACAAGGCCGGCAGGAAGACCGAGGATGCCTTTGTCGAGGCCTTCGACCTGACGCTGGACGAGTTCCAGCGGCAGTGGTTCGAGGAGCTGCAGGAGCGTTGGTCGGGCGGCTAGGCGCCTTGATACACCAACGTTACGTACCCCGTTGCCTTGCTCGATTATTCTGCTAGTGTCGGGAACGATTTACGACGTCCCGTGGTCCTAGGTTCGCTGGTTCGAGGTGCATGGAGGACGAGATGAAGCGCGTACTCACGCTCGCCACGGTGCTCACCTGCCTGGCGGCCGCAGCCGCGGCCCTGGCCGGCAAGGAAATTGGCCCGGTGCCGGCCGACGCGGCCGCGGCCATGGCCGACCGCGACTACGGCGAGGCCGTGGACGAGCTGCTCGACGCCGTGGCCGACAAGGTGCCCGAGGCCGACTACCTGCTCTACCTCGTGGGCCGGGCCCGCTTCCTGATGAAGCGCCACGACAGGGCGATCAAGACCTTCGAACGCATCATCAAGCGACCCGAGTCGCCCTGGCGGCGCAAGGCGATCTTCGGCATGGCCGACGCCATGGCGGCCCAGCGCGGCTTCGACCGCGCGGCCGAGCTGTACGAGCGCGAGGTGCGCGCGCTGCTCTCGCTCCAGCGGCGCGAGGAGGTGGCCGGCGAGTACCTGCGCTTCGCCACCAAGTACTTCGAGCCCGAGGAGCCGGACAAGCCCGACTTCAGCAAGGCCGAGACCTTCTTCAAGCTGGCGCTCGAGGTCGGCCTGACCGAGGCCCGCGCCGAGGAGGTGAGCTACCGCATCGGCCGCTGCCGGTTCGAGCGCCAGGACTGGAACGGCGCGATCCAGGCCCTGCAGAACATGAAGCAGCAGTATCCCAAGGGCAGGCTTTCCGCCGAGGCCGCGCTGTTCCTCGGCCGGGCCCGGCTCAAGACCGGCGACCGGGCCGGCGCGCGCGCCGCCTTCGAGGACCTCGCCGCCGACTTCGCGGGCTCCGGGTTCGCGCCCCAGGCGCTGTTCGAGATCGGGGACACGTACGGCCTGCCCAATGCCTCGGGCGCGGACCTCGACCTCGGCGTCAAGGCGCTGAAGACCTTCGTCGACACCCACCCCAAGCACGAGTTGGCCGCCACGGCCCGCTTCCGCATCGCCGAGAGCTTCTTCAACGCCGGGCGCACCGAGGAGGCGGCCCAGGCCTTCAGCGGCTTCATCGACGCGCACCGCGCGACCGAGCTCGACGAGCTGGCCCGGGCCCGCTTCCTGCTCGGCGAGTGCCACCGCCGCCGCAAGAACTACCCGGCCGCGGTGAAGGCCTGGCGCGACTTCCTGCGGCACCACCCCACGCACGGCGACTGGTCCGCGGCCCAGCAGCGGATCATGCAGGTCGACTTCGACGCCGCCGAGGACGCGCGGCAGGCCGAGAAGTACGGCGAGGCGAAGAAGCTCTACACCCGCTTCCTCGAGCGCTACCCGCTGTCGCTGAAGAACCCGGCCGCGATGTACGCCCTGGGCAAGCTGGAGTTCGACCAGGAGCACCACGAGGCCGCGGTGCGCGAGTGGCGCAAGCTGGTCTCCAAGTACCCCAGCTCGGCCGAGGCCTCGCAGGCGCACCTCGAGATCGCCGAGACGCTGGACCGCAAGCTCCAGCGCAGCGAGGAGGCGCTCAAGGAGTACGAGAAGGTCCAGGGCCCGAAGTACTCCGAGGCCCGGCAGCGCGCCCGCGAGATGCGCGAGAAGTCGCTGACCGTGATCACCGAGCGCGCCTTCACCACCGCGGACAAGCCGCGGATCAAGGTGCGCTCGCGCAACACCGAGACGCTGACCTACCGCGTGTACCGCATCGACCTGGAGACCTACTTCCGCGCGTATCACGCCGTCGAGCAGATCGAGGATCTCGACATCGCGCTGATCGCGCCGGATCGCAAGTGGGAGGAGCAGGTGCCCGGCTACGCCAAGTACCGCGAGGTCGAGCGCGAGGTCGAGCTCGAGCTGCAGGGCGGCGGCGCCTGGGTGGTCAACGTTTCGGCCAAGACCCTCGAGGCCACCACGCTGGTGCTGGTCAGCGACCTGCAGGTCGTGCTCAAGGCCTCGGCCGAGGAGGTGCTGGTCTATGCCGAGGACGTGCGTCGCGAAAAGCCCTTCTCCGGCGTGAGCGTGGTGATCACCGACGGCGAGAAGCCCGTGTTCGAGGGCAAGACCGGCGGCGACGGCATCTTCAAGAAGCAGGCCAAGGCCGACGAGATCGGCGAGCCCGATCGGCTGGCCGCCTTCGCCGTGGCCGGCGGCAAGCACTACGCCGCGTCCGGCCTCGACATCGGCGGCGCCTCCGTGGGCCAGGCCCTGCAGCCCAGCGCGCTGCTGTTCACCGACCGGCCCGCGTACCGGCCCGGCGCCAAGGTGGGCGTCAAGGGGTTCCTGCGCGAGGTCACCAACGGCCGGCATGGCTTCCAGCGCGGCCGGGCCTACACGCTGCGCATCTCCGATCCGGGCGGGGCGGTGCTGATGGAGCAGGAGGTCAAGCTCGATCGATTCGGCGGGCTCGAGGCCGGGTACGTGCTGCCCGACACCGCCACCGTGGGGACGTACCACATCAACCTGAGTCGCGAGGACGGACCGAGCTTCTCGGGAAATTTCCTGGTGGCCGAGTACACCCTGCCGCGCTTCGACCTCAAGGTCGAGTTCGATCGCAAGGTGTACTTCCGCGGCGAGCGGCTCACCGGCGCGATCTCGGTCAAGCACTATTACGGCGAGCCGGCGGTGGGCCGGCAGGTGACGTACCGCCTGCACGGCGGCGAGGTGAAGAGCGGCACCGCGGACGAGGAAGGAAAAATAAAATTCGACTTCGACTCGCGGCGCTTCCTCACCACCCAGACGCTCACCGTGCGCGCCGACCTGACCGCCGAGGGGCTCACCGCCAACGGCACCACCTGGATCGCGGCGGCGGCCTTCCGCGCCGGCCTGTCCTCGCCGCGGGACGTGTACCTGGCGGGCGAGGAGTTCAGCGCCACGGTGAGCGCGCACAACGTGCTCGGCGACCCGCAGCAGGCCGAGTTCGCGGTGCAGGCGTACCGCGTCACCACCGGCACCGACGGGGCCACCGGCGAGGCCCTGGTGGCCGAGCGCAAGGTCAGCACCGACAAGGACGGCAAGGGCCAGGCGTCGTTCCGCTTCGACGAGGGCGGCAGCTTCCGCCTGCGCGCCCGGGCCACGGACCGCGCCGGCAACCCGGTGACCGCCTCGCTGGACGTGTTCGTCTCGGGCAAGGACGACGAGGTCAAGCTGCGGCTGTTCACCGAGCGCACCGAGTACGAGGCCGGCGAGACCGCCAAGATCACCGTGCACTCCCGCGTGGAAAAGCCCAACCTGGTGCTGGTGACGTACGAGGCCGAGGGCGTGCTGGGCCACCGGCTGATCACGGTCAGGCCCGGGACGAGCTCGCTCGAGGTGAAGATGACCGAAGACCTGGCGCCCAACTTCAACCTGGCGCTGGCCCTGGTGGACGGCAACGACTTCCACGCCGCCGAGCGGGAGTTCAGCGTGGATCGCGGGCTGAACATCGCGGTGGCGAGCGTCAAGGAGAAGTACCGCACCCGCGACGAGGCCGAAGTCACGCTCAAGGTCACCGACCGGCTGGGCCGGCCGGTCGAGGCGGGCGTGGCGCTGGCCGCGGTGGACGAGGCGCTGTTCGCGCTCTACCCGGACAGCCTGAGCGACATCGGCGACGTGTTCTACGGGCAGGAGCGGGAGATCGGCGTGGAGACCAGCAGCTCCTGCGGATTCAAGTACGAGCCCGAGACGCGCGAGGTCAGCGAGGAGCTGCTCAAGGAGGAGGCCCGCGCCGAGATGGAGAAGAAGATCGGCGCCAAGCGCAAGGCCCGCGTGATGGCGCCCAAGCCGAGCATCGCCGCGATGGAGATGATGGACGATGAGATGGGCGTCGGCGGGCTGGGGCTCAGCGGCTCGGGCTCCGGCGGCGGCGGCATGGGCTATGGCTCGGGCATGGGCAAGATCGGCGTGAGCAAGGGCCGCGCCATGGTGATGGGCAAGGCGGGGCGGATGGTGCAGGCGCGCCAGTTCTTCTCCGAGACCGCGTACTGGAACCCCTCGGTGGTCACGGGCAAGGACGGCACCGCAAAGGTCAGCTTCAAGCTGCCCGACTCCACCACCACCTTCCGGCTGACCGCCCGCGGCGCCAGCACGGGCACGCTGTTCGGCCAGGGCCGCGGCAAGCTGCGGGTGATGGAGCCGTTCAGCCTCGACGTCAAGGCGCCCGTGGCCGCGGTGGCCGGCGACCGGGTCAGCCCGCTGGCGCTGGTGCGCAACCACACCGGCGAGGATCTGCAGGCCGAGGTGCGCGTCGAGGGCGAGGCGGCCAAGCGCGTGCCGGTCAAGGCCGGCCGCGACGCCGAGGTGCAGCTGCCGGAGATGGAGATCCCGGATCGCGCCGGGGTCGACCGCATCCCGCTGCCGGTGGAGGTGCGGGCCACGGCCGGGCCGCACGCCGACGCGATCAAGCGCTCGATGCTGGTTCAGGCCAAGGGGCACGAGGTGCGGGCGGGCAAGGCCGGCCCGCTGGCCAGCGACAGCTTCATCGAGATCGCCCTGCCCGAGGGCCGGGAGTACATCGACCGGCGCCTGGAGATCTACGTCGGCCCGACCCCGGAGCGCTCGCTGCTCGACGCGGTGGCCAACGCGGGCGAGGGCTCGCCGTGGTGCCAGGCGCAGACCGCCGACGCGGTGCTCTCGGCGGCCGCGGGCGTGCGCTACCTCGAGGCGATCGGCAAGGGCGGGGGACCCACGTCGCGCGACCTGGTCTCGCGGCTCGAGGGGCTGACCGCCAACCTGGCCCACAGCCAGAGCTCGGACGGGTCGTGGGGGTACGCGGGCCGCCACGGCAAGGGCGATCCGTACATCAGCGCCTCGGTGACCCGGGCCCTGGTGCTGGCCCGCAAGGCCGGCGCCCGGGTGCCGCAGCCGGCGCTCGATCGCGCCTTCACCTATCTCGAGGGCCAGTACCGCTCGTCGCACGACCCGGCCAAGCTGGCCATTCTGCGCGCGCGCGCCGCGGCCGGCAAGGCCAACTTCCAGCATCTCAATCGGCTGTACCGCCTGCGCAACAGCCTGCGGCCCCACCTGCTGGGGCCGCTGAGCCTGGCGCTGTGGGACGCCGGCCGCCAGAAGATGGCCGCCGACACGGCCAAGCCGCTGGCCGGCTGGGTGGTGGCGATGGGCGACGACCGCCCGCCGCTGGAGGCCTGGTACTCCGACCGCACCGCGGCGCTGGCCGTGGCGGTGGAGGCGCTGGCGCGCACCGATCCCGGCGGGGCATCGACCCGCGCCGGCGCCGAGGCGCTGCTCAAGCGGCGCTGGGGCCCGGGCTGGGGCAGCACGCGGGCCACGGCGGCCGCGGTGGAGGCGCTGGCCGTGTATCACGGCAAGGCCACGCGGGCCGCGGACAACTACCGCGTCGAGCTGCTCGTCAACGGCAAGCCGGTCGGCGACCTGCGCGTGCAGGGCGCCCGGGGGCCGTTCCGGCTGGTCGCGCCGCAGGGCGCGCTGGCCCAGGGCGCCCAGCGCATCGACTTCAAGCTCAAGGGGCGGGGCAGCTTCTCGTACTCGGCGGTGCTCACCGGCGTGGCGCGCGGCTTCGCGAAGCCCGACGACGACGCGCCGATCAAGATCAAGCGCCGCTTCGAGCCGGCGCCGCTGAGCTACAAGGGCAAGGAGATCCCGCGCGGCTTCGGCGTGCTGTCGGGCTCGTACACCACGTGGCGCAACACCGTGAGCCAGGTGCCGGCGGGCGGATCGGTGCGAGCCACGCTCGAGTTCTCGCGCCGCAGCGGCCGCAAGGAGCGCGGCTACCTGATCGTCGAGGAGACGCTGCCCGGCGGCATGGTGGTGCTGCAGCCCTCGATCAAGGGCCGCAAGCTGCACCACGAGATCGGCGACGGCAAGATCACCTTCTACCTCGGCGACGACCAGTACTACGGCAGCATCACCTACGACCTGCTGGCCACCGTGCCCGGGCAGTACGCGGTGCCCCCGGCGCTGCTGCGCTCGGCGTCGGACCCGATCTTCGACAACGCCAGCGAGGCGCACAGCCTGCAGGTGCTGCCGCGCGGCGGCGAGAGCCAGGACGAGTACCGCTACACGCCGGACGAGCTGTACCATCTCGGCCAGCGCTACTTCGATGACGGCCGCAAGGCTGACGCTGCCGAGTTCCTGACCCAGCTGATCGACGGGTACAAGCTGCGCGATCGCTACTTCAAGGAGGTCGCGCGGATGCTGCTCTACGCCGCGCTGGAGCGCAAGGACGCGCCGGCGGTGGTGAAGTACTTCGAGATCCTCAAGGAGAAGTACCCCACGCTGGTGATCGACTTCGACGACATCGTCGAGATCGGCAAGGCGTATCGCGACATCGGCGAGCACGAGCGCGCGCTGCAGGTGTTCAAGGCGGCGGTCGAGGCGAGCTTCCTGGTGGAGGCCCGCGTGGGCGGCGCGCTGAAGGGGCAGGGCGAGTTCTGGGCGTCGGCCGACTTCACCCAGCGGCTGATCGCCGAGTATCCCGACCTGCCCGTGGTGCGAAACTCGCTCTACGGGCTGGGGCAGATGCTGTACCGGCACGCCACCGAGGCGCCGACCACGCCGGATCCCGAGGCGGTGAAGAAGAAGCTCACCCGGGTCGACTTCCTCGACGCCGCGGTGGGGGTGTTCAACGAGTTCCTCGTGCGCTACCCCGAGGATCCGGTGGCGGACGAGGCCAGCTTCTCGCTGGCCAGCGCGTACCTCGACGCGGCGGAGTACAAGGACGTGGTGTCGCTGGGCAAGCGCTACAAGAAGCGCTACCCCCGCAGCCGCTACCTCTCGGCCGCCGAGTACATCATGGCCTTCGCGCACTTCGCGCGGGAGGAGTACCGGCGATCGCTCGACCTGTGCCGCAAGGTGGCCACGGCGATGTATCCCGACGGGGAGGACGGCGAGGAGGAGAGCCCGCACCAGGAGCTGGCGCGCTACATCATGGGGCAGATCTTCCACTCGATGGGCAAGGCCGACAAGGCCATCGCCGAGTACGGCAAGGTGCGGGAGATGTTCCCGGACGCCGAGGAGGCGATCCGCGCCTTCGAGCGCATCGAGCTCTCGCTGCCCGAGGTGACCGACGTGCCGCTCAAGGGCCGGGCGCGGGTCGAGGTGAGCTACCGCAACGTGCCGGAGATCAAGATCTTCGTGTACCGCGTCGACCTGATGAAGCTCTACGTGCTGCAGAAGGATCTGGAGAACATCACCGGGGTCAACCTCTCCGGCATCCGGCCCTTCTTCGAGAAGTCGGTCCGGTTGTCAGGGGGCCGGGACCACCGGGCGCACAAGCAGGCGGTCGATCTGCCGCTGCGCAAGCCGGGGGCGTACCTGGTGGTGGCCAAGGGCGACGCCGCGGCCGCCTCGGGGATGGTCGTGCGCAGCGACCTCAAGCTCGAGGTGCAGGAGGATCCGGCCAGCGGGCGCGTGCGGGTGAACCTGCTCGACCGGCGGAACCGGGTGGTGCCCAAGGCGTACGTCAAGGTCGTCGGCGCGTCGGACGGGGAGTTCAAGTCCGAGTACACCGACCTGCGCGGCGTGGTGACCTTCGACGAGGTGGAGGGGCGGGTGACCGTGATCGCCAAGGAGCAGGACCAGTACGCCTTCTATCGCGGCAAGATCGACCTCCAGGGCGACTACGAGGAGGAGGACGCCTTCGAGCTGCAGGAAGTCGGCGGGCCGCAGTTCAAGCAGCGCGCGCTGGAGGATCTCAACGAGATGAACCGCGCGATCCAGCAGCAGAACATCGATTTCCTCGAGCAGAACATCTTCGACAACGAGCAGCAGGGCGTCGAGGTGCAGATGGCGAAGTAGGCTGCGGCCCGGGTGCGTCGCCTGGGGTTGGTGTCGCCGCTCCGCGGCTCGCCCTCCCTCGACAATCCCGACCAAATTCGCTAGAACCCGCCCGATGTCCGAGGAGCCCCACCGCCTCTCCAAGTCCCGCTTCGTCTGCGGTCTGCAGTGCCACCGCCAGCTGTGGTGGCGCGTGCACGAGCCCGACGCGCCCGAGCTGCAGCCGGCTCCGGAGCTGCAGGCGGTGTTCGATCGCGGCACCCGTGTCGGTGAGGTCGCGCAGACGCACGTGCCCGGCGGTGAGCTGATCGGCTTCGAGCATCACGAGGTGGAGCAGAAGCTGGCCGCCACGCGCGAGGCGCTCGACCGCGGCGTTCCCGTGATCTACGAGGCGGCCTTTCGCGAGGACGGGGTGTTCGTGGCCGTGGACATCCTCGAGCGCGTCGCCGGGGGCTTCGTGCTGATCGAGGTCAAGTCGACCGCCGGGGTGAAGCCGCAGCACCTGCACGACGCGGCCGTGCAGACCCACGTGCTGCGCAAGGCCGGGCTCGACGTGGTCCGCGCCGAGCTGATGCACCTCAACCGGGAGTGCCGCTACCCGGATCTGTCGGACCTGTTCCTGCGGCAGGACGTCACCGAGGCGGTGGAGGCCTTCCTGCCCTCCGTGCCCGGCGAGATCGCCGCACAGCAGAGCATGCTCGGCCGTCCGCTGCCCGAGGTGGATCCCGGCGACCAGTGTCATAGCCCGTACCAGTGCCCGTTCTGGAAGCGCTGCTGGCCCGAGCGGCCCGAGCACCACGTGAGCACGCTGTACCGCGCCCGCCATCGCGGCGCCGAGCTGGTGGCCCAGGGCTTCGAGACGATATTCGACCTGCCCGAAGACCTCGAGCTCGGAGCCATCGCGGCCCGTCAGCTGCGCTCGGTGCAGCAGGGGGAGATCGTGGTCGAGCCGGGGCTGGCCCAGGCCCTCGCCGAGCTCGAGCCGCCGCTGGCCTTTCTCGACTTCGAGACCGTGGCCCTGCCGATCCCGGTCTGGGACGGCTGCCGCCCGTACGACCCGGTGCCGGTGCAGTTCAGCTGCCACGTGCAGCAGGGTGACGGCGAGCCGGTTCATCGCGAGTTCCTCGCCGAGGGCCCGGGCGATCCGCGGCCGGTACTGGCCCGGGCCATGCTCGAGGCCTGCCGCGGCGCTCGAAGTGTGCTGACCTACAACATCAGCTTCGAGCGTTCGCGAATTCGCGAGCTGGCCGCGAGCCTGCCCCAACTGGCCGACGAGCTCGAGGAGCTGGTGCAGCGGCTGGCCGATCTGCTGCCCATCGTGCGGAACCACGTGTACCACCCGGACTTCGGCGGCAGCTTCAGCATCAAGCGCGTGCTGCCGGCCCTGGTGCCCGACCTGAGCTACCAGGGCCTGGACATCGCGGACGGCGAGGCCGCGAGCGTGAGCCTCGAGCGCCTGCTCTTCGAGGGTGGATCGATGGAGACTGCCGGGCGCGATTCGCTGCGGCGCGCGCTGCTGGACTACTGCCGGATGGACACCCTGGCCATGGTGCGGCTGTTCGCGCGGCTGCGCGAGCTGGCCGGGATCCGGACTTGAGGTCGAGGGCCCAATAAGCTAGTCTTTCTAGCGAATGACTGTTCTTGCTGGCTCGGAGATCGGCGCGAGCGGGAAGTGGAAGACGAGCAGAGATCCAAGCATCAGCTGATTGGCGAGCTGCGTGAGCTGCGCGAGCGCCACGGGCGCGAGCTCGCCGAGAGCGAGGAGCGGTTCACGGCCTTTGTCGGCGACGCCGCCTTCGGGTACGGCGAGTCCGACCTCGAGGGCCGCGTCACCCTGGCCAACCCCTTCCTCGAGGAGCTCACCGGGTACAGCCAGGGCGAGATCGTCGGCCGGACGTTTCTCGACTTCGTGGACGAGCGGGACCACGAGCGGGCGATCCGGGATCTGGCGCTGGTGCTCACCGAGCCCAACGACGGGCCGCGGGAGTATCGCCTGCGGCGCAAGGACGGCGCGACCCGCCACGTCGACATCAACACGATACCGATCGTGCGTGACGGAGCCGTGGTCGGATTCCGCTCGACGATGGTCGATGTCACCGCCCGGCGGATGCACGAGGACGCGCTCGAGGAGGCCAAGCGCGAGCTCGAGCACCGCGTTCGGGAGCGCACCGCCGAGCTGGCCGAGGCCAATCGCGAGCTGGAGCGGCAGTACCGTAAGCTGGTGCGGGCCAACGAGCAACTCGAGCGCCTGCACCGCACCAAGGACGAGTTCATCGCCACGATCAGCCACGAGCTGCGCACGCCGCTGGTCACCGGGCTCGGCTACATCGAGCTCCTGCTCGCCGGCAAGCTCGGATCGACCGGCGACGGCATCGAGGCCCCGATGCGGGTGGCGCAGCGCAACCTGCAGCGGCTGTCCGGCCTGATCGACGACCTGCTCAGCTACCACACCATGGTGCAGGACGAGCCCGGGGCGCGCCCGAAGGTCGCACCCTTCGACGCCGGGAACCTGCTCGGCGAGTGTCGTGCGGATTTCCTCGTGCGGACCAGCCGGCCCGTCGAGCGGATCGTGCTCGAGGTCCCGGCGGAGCCGCTGGTGCTGGAGGGCGACGAGGAGCTGATCCACCGCGTCATCTCCAACCTGCTGAACAACGCGGACCAGCACGCCGGCGAGGACGCCCGCATCGCCCTCGAGGCGAGTCGCCCGGAGGGCGGGCGGGCGGTCCTGGCGGTGCGCGATGACGGCGTCGGCATGGCGGAGGCGGCTCGACGGCAGGCCTTCGAGCCCTTCTTCAAGGCCAGTGGCGGCCGGGGCGGCGCCGGGCTCGGGCTGGCCATCGTCCGCAGCATCGTCGCGGCGCACGGCGAGACGGTCTGCCTGGAGAGCGAGGAGGGCCGGGGAACACGGATCGCCTTCTCCCTGCCGGTGGCGCGCGGCGGGCGCCTTCGTCGCCGCACCAAGCCGCCGATTCTCGCCAAGGACCGGCCCACCCGGGACGCCACGGTGCTGATCGTCGACGACGATCAGGACACGCTCGAGTTCCTGGAGCTGCTCCTGAGCCACCGCGGGTACGACGTGAAGATTGCGCTGACCGCGGAGAGCGCGCTGAAGATCATGAAGCAGGGCCCGGTGGATCTGGTGATCCTCGACCTGTCGCTGCCCGGGATGGACGGCGATCAGCTGTGCTCGAAGATCCGCGAGGAGCACCCGACCGCCGAGCTGCCCGTGCTCTTCCTCACGGCGCGCGCCGAGGAGTCGGCCCGCCTCCGGGCCGAGCGGGCCGGCGCCAGCGCGTACATGATCAAGCCGGTCGAGGTGGCCGAGCTCGTCTCCGGGATCCGCGAGGTGCTCGAGCCGGAGTAGTCCGGCTACGGCGCCACCGCGAAGGTCTCGGCCGGCCGCACCTTGTATGTGGCGTCGATATGCGCCACCAGGTCGTCGGCAAAGGCGCTCTCGTAGTCCTTGCCGTCGACCCATCCGCCGGCCTGGTTGATGTAGAAGTTGCCCGAGTTGCACTCCTCGGGCAGGCATCGCGCGTCAGGGTAGACCACGATGAACTTCTGCAGCCGGCCGTCCGACATGTAGAGCTCGATCAGGTAGTCCGCCACCTGCAGGTCGCCGGGCGACATGCCGAGGCCGTGCAGCAGGTACAGCGTGGGATACGCCGTGCCCTCGCGGTCGTACCCCGGAGGCAGGTACACCATGTACTCGATGTCGCGGCCCGCTGCGGCCGAGTGGTAGCTCGACTGCTCGGATCGCGCGGGCATTTCGCTCACCGGCTCGCGGTCGCCGTCGGGCCAGCGGTCCGAGACGAACTTGACCATGGTCAGCAAGCGGTTGATCATCTGCGGCACCGAGCCCACGTGTCCGCCGTCGCCGCCGTCGATCTGCTCCTGGGTGGCGTCGGGGTTGCCGTAGATCACGAGGATGTCGCGTTCCAGGCCGGAGAAGTCGGCTTTCATCGGGTCGTACGTGCCCCGGCCCTCGTACAGCGTCTCGAACTGGTGGTACACCCCCACCTCGCGGCCGAGCGCCTGCAGGATGCTGACGAAGTGCTCGGTCATCTCGCGGAAGCCGAGATGATCGCGCAGCCCCACGTCGAGGTAGAAGTCGAAGCGCGAGTGGTCGACCTGCTGCACGAGCAGGTGCGGGTCGTACCGGTCGTACTTCAGCGTTGCCGGCGTGCGGTCGTACTGGCCGTTGCCCTCGCCCCAGTCGTACTGGCCGTTGCCGGCCACGCCGTCGAGGCCGACGTCCTCGAAATCCTCGCCCTCCTGCCACACGCCGTCGCCCTCGGTGCCCAGCGGGTTGCTCCACAGGTTCCAGTCGTCGCCGACCGGGTCGGGATTGCTCGCGGCGTCGTACCCGTCCTCCTGCTCGCTCGGCACGCCGTCCGGTCCGGTGTCGGAGTACGGTTCCTGGTCCTGCATCAGGATCGGCTCGCCCGAGTCGCGCTTGCCGTTGCCGTTGAGATCGATCGCCAGCGTCACCTCCATCGGCACGGTCTGCGGTGCGTTCTCGTCGAAGATCCCGGGCTCGCTCTCACCGCCGTCGCAGAAGGTGATCGCCGGGTGCGCGCCGTCCGGGTTGTAGCGCCGGTCGAAGTACCCGTTCAGCACCACGGGCTGGCTGCACTTCTGCTCGGCGGTGAGATCGAGATAGCTCCGCGGCACGCCCGGCGGCAGGTACGGATCGTCCGGGTTGTAGATGAACACGTTGCCGTACGCGATGATCCCGTCCTGCGCCGTCTCGACGAAGTTCGCACGATCGAAGCCCCCGGCCATGGGTCCGCCCGTGTCCATGTGCTCGTAGTCCCCGCCGTCCGCGCCGGGGCACATCCTGCCCACCTCGGGCGGATCGCAGAAGCCGCCGAATGCGGTGCGCAGGTTGTTGACGAACATCACCGAGTCCATGGCCGTGCCCAGCGGGGCGATGATGTCCCACTTCTCGGGATGCCGCAGGCCGATGAAGGCCGCGGACACCCCGCCCATGGAGAAGCCCGAGATCGAGCGGAAGCTGTACTCGCGCGTGGCCGGCTCGGTGTCGCTGTCGCTGTCCGAGTCCGTGTCGGCGTCCGTGTCGACGTCGCTGTCCGCGTCGCCGCCGCCGCCCGAATCGCAGGCCAGCATGGCCAGCGAGAGCAGGCAGGCAACCCGCACCGGGCCCCCCCGGGTCTTCATCGAGACACCTCCACCTCCTCGGACGCCTTCGTCTTGTACGTGGCGTCCACGTGATCCACCAGATCTGCGACAAAGGCGCTCTCGTAGTCCCTGCCGTCGACCCAGCCGCCGTTCTGGTCGACGTAGAAGTTGCCCGAGTTGCACTCCCCGGGCAGGCAGCGGCCATCCGGATAGACCACGATGAACTTCTGCAGCCGGCCGTCGGCCATGTAGATCTCGAGCAGGTAATCGGCCACCTGCAGATCGCCGGGCGCCATGCCGCTGCCGTGCAGCAGGTAGAGCACGGGATAGGTCGTGCCCTCGCGGTCGTACCCCGGCGGCAGGAAGATCAGGTAGCCGATCTCGCGGCCCGCCGCGGTCGAGACGTAGCTGTGCTGCTCGGAGCGGGCCAACCCGGTCACCTGCTCGCGGTCACCTCCGGGCCAGCGGTCCGAGGCGTACTTGAAGGCGGTGAGCAGGCGGTTGAGCATCTGCGCCGGCGAGCCCACGTGGCCGCCGTCGCCGGCGTTGATCTCGGACGGGGTCGCATCCGGGTCGCCGTACACCAGCAGCACGTCGCGCTCGAGGTCGTTGAAATCGACCTTCAGCGGGTCGTAGCTGCGGCCGCCGCCGAGGGACTCGAACTGGCGGTACACGCCCACGTCGCGGCCGAGCTCGCGCAGGACTCCGGCGAAGCTCAGCGACGGCTCGTAGAAGCCGAGGTGGTCGCGCAGGCCCACGTCGGCGTAGATGTCGAGCCGGGAGAGGTCGGCCTGCTGGAGCAGCCGGTGCGGGTCGTGGGCCTCGAAGCGGTCCCAGGCCGGGTTGCGGTCGAAGCGGCCGTTGCCCTCGCCGAGGTCGTGGGGGCCGCGGCCGGCCACGCCGTCGAGCCCGAGGTCGTCGTACGGCTCGCCCTCCTGCCAGCGGCCGTCGCCCTCGCGGCCCAGCGGGTTGTGCTCGGCATGCCAGTCATCGCCCGAGGGGTCGGGGTTGCTCGCGGCGTCGTACCCCGGCTCGTCGGTGCTGGCCAGGCCGTCCGGACCCACGTCCTCGAAGGGCTCGCGGTCCTGCATCAGCACCGGCTCGCCCGAGTCGCGCCGGCCGTTGCCGTCGAGGTCGATCGCCAGCGTGACCTCCACCGGCTTGTGGTTGTGGCCGTCCTCGTCGAAGACGCCGGGCTGGTCCGAGTTGCCGTCGCAGAAGGTGATCGCGGGCAGGGTTCCGTCCGGGTTGAAGCGGCGGTCGAACAGGTTTTCGACCACGACCGGCTGGTTGCATTGCTCCGCACGGCTCAGCGCGAGGTAGCTCCGCGGCACGCCAGGGGGCAGGTACGGGTCGTCCGGGTTGTACAGGAAGGTGTTGCCGAACGCCGTGACACCGTCCTGCGTGTTGTCGAGGTAGTTCTCGCGCTCGAAGCCGATCGCGCCGGGCGCGTCGGTGTTCATGTGCTCGTAGTCGAACTCGCCCTCCGGGCACATCCGGTCGGGCTCGGGCGGCGAGCAGAACCCGCCAAAGGTCCGGCGCATTGCGTTGACGTACATGGTGAAGTTGAGGCTGGTGCCGAGCGGCGCGATGAGGTCGAACTCGTCCGGGTGGCGCAGTCCGAGGAAGGCGGCCGATGCGCCGCCCATCGAGAACCCGGCGATACCGCGGTACTCGTAGCGCCGGGTGACCGGGTCGCTGTCGCTGTCCGCGTCCGCGTCCATGTCGCTGTCCGTGTCAGCGTCCGCATCGCCATCGCCGCCCTCGCAGCCCAGGCAGGGCAGGGCGACGCAGGTCAGCGCCAGGGCGATCCAGCATGGATTCCAGCGCTTCAAGTGACCCCCTGATTCTGTTCAGCGGCACAAGGATACGTGATAACTGGATAAAACGCAAGGCGCAAGGAAACAAACGAAACGGATTGACTCGTCCGTCCGGATCGGTTATGCTGCTCACCAGGTCAACAGGAGGAGTCGCCGGATGGTCTCCCGGATCCGCCAGCAAAGGGACGGCGAGCGTCGCGCAAGGACGCGCCGGGCCGTGCTCGAGGCGGCCAAGGCGGTGTTCGTGCTCCGCGGCTACCACCGGACCAAGGTGTCCGATATCGTCGCCGAGGCCGGCGTGGGCCAGGGCACGCTGTACCGCAGCTTCGAGAACAAGCGCCAGGTGTTCGAGACGCTGTTCGACGAGTTCATGGAGTCGTTGCTCGACGAGTTCGCCGAGATGAGCGCCAACCTGCCGACCGGTGTCGAGGAGTACCGCGCCGCCTCGATCGGCGCGATCACGCGCGCGGCCCGGGTGGTCGAGTCCAGCCCGGAGCTGGTGCGGCTGTTCCTGCGCGAGGGGCCGGCGATCGACCGCGAGTTCGAGCAGAAGCTGAGCGATCTGTTCGATCGCTTCGCCGACCTGGCGCAGTACCACCTCGAGCGGGCGATCGAGGGCGGCTTTGCCCGACCCTGTGAGACCCGCTTCGTGGCGCAGGCCGTGGTCGGTATCGCCCTGCGACACACCGATCTCTATCTCAACGGCCGCCTCGGCGATGCCTCCCTGGACGAGGTGATTCCCGAGGCCGTCGATTTCGCTTTCTGGGGTTTCGGTCCGCGCGCGGACACGGGGAGAGGTCAATGAAGGACGTGAGAGGCAAGCGAGTTCTGATCACGGGCGGCGCCCGCGGCATCGGCTTCTGCACCGCCGAGGAGTTCGCCCGCGCCGGCGCCGAGCTGGTGATCACCGACATCAACCAGGAAGGCCTGGAGGAGGCGGCGGGGAAGCTACGAGACCACGGCGTCGTCGTGCACTTCCGGGTGGTCGACGTGTCCAGCCGCAAGCAGGTGCGCGAGCTGGCCAAGTGGGTGGTGGAAGAGCTCGGCGGGCTGGACATCCTGATCAACAACGCGGGCATCGGGCACCACGGCGAGGTCGCCGAGACCACGCTGAAGACCTGGGACAAGCTGGTCGCGGTCAACCTGATCGGACCGCTGAACCACATCTACGCCTTCCTGCCCCACTTCCAGGACAAGCGGGACGGCCACATCGTCAACGTCTCGTCGGGCCAGGTCTTCTTCCGGCTGCCGACCTGGGGCGCGTACACGGCGATCAAGGCCGCGCTGGGCGCGGTGTCCGAGGTGATGCACTACGAGCTGCGCAAGTACGGGATCAAGGTCACCACGGTGTACCCCTTCATGGTCAACACGCCCTTCTACGCCAACATCCCCGGCGAGACCTGGGGCGGCAAGCTGGCGATGCAGCTCGTGCCGTACTACTCGATGACGCCGGAGAAGGTGGGGCGGATCATCTACAAGGCAGTGTGCAAGGAGGCCAAGGTCGAGATGGTCAGCATCCTCAACGACTTCGGCTTCTACCTGCAGTTCGTGCCGCTGGCCCCCGCCATCGTCGCGCTGGTCAGCAACTACTTCCTGGCCAAGAAGGTCGAGAAGGCGGCGGCCTGAAGCCGCAAGGAGGATCGCATGGTAGGCTTTCGCATCGACGAGGAGATGTGGGGCGAGCACCGGTTCGAGCCGGAGCACGGCGACGCGGAGCGGCGGCGCATGGGCTTTTGCGTGACCTGGGGCGCCGACAACGTGAGGCAGTACCTCGATCCGCGAGACCAGGGGTTCCTGGCCTGTGACCTCGAGGGCACGGTGACCGTGGAGGGACTGTGCGAGGAGGCGCCCTGCACCGGCCGGCTGGAGCTGCGCTACTTCAAGGACCACACCATCCGCTACACGCTCGAGTTCGAGGTGGACGATGTGCCGTACCGCTACGTGGGCGAGAAGATGCACATCTATCCGTGGAACCTGCCGTGGTCGCACACCACCTGCTTCGGCCGGCTGAAGCGAGCCGACACCGGAGAGCTGATCTCGACCTCGCTCACACACTTCAAGCTGCGCGACGCACCGGCCTTCCTGGCGAGCCTGCGCCTGGCCTGAGCCCCGCGATCCCTGCAAAATCCGTGATTCTGTGCACGTCCCGCCCGGGCCGCGCCGGAATCGCGGGCCTGTACTTGACATGTGGAGCGACATACGCCATTGTCTGCCGCATACGAGACACAAGCAAGCAACCGTTCGTTCATTGCAAGGAGGGAGAGGACATGAAGAAGCTGGGTGGGATTCTGGTTCTCGCGATACTCGGGCTCGGTCTCGGGTTCATCGCTTGCGGCGACGACGACGACAACGGCAACGGCGGCGGCGCCAAGTTCTGCTTGGAGGAATGCGCGGCCAACGACGACTGCCTCACGGACTACGAGTGCCAGGGCGGCACCTGCACGTACACCGGCGACGCCACCGGCTGCACCGGGAACGACGAGTGCATCGCGATGTTCAGCGGCTGGACCAAGTCGGACCCGGAGTGCACCGCTGATGCCGACTGCTATGCCGGCGCTGGCGTGTGCCTCGACGTTGGCGGCGTGGGTTACTGCGCGATGGAGAAGACCGCCGACTGCACGGCTCCGATGGAGGCCATGACCGAGCAGAAGCTCGACGGCGGCGCCGATGTCGAGGTCTGCGGCCGGCCCTCTGCCCGCTGCAAGGACGAGGTCTGCGGCGTGCCCTGCGCGGCCGACGCCGACTGCGGCGCCGGTTACAAGTGCAACACCACCAGCGGCGACTGCTACCAGTGCGACTCGGACGCCGACTGCACGGGCACGATGACCAAGTGCTTGAGCAGCAAGTTCTGCGGCTGCAAGGACGACACCGAGTGCTCCGGCGCTGGCACCGACAAGTGCTACAACGGCGCCTGCGGCTGCATCGCCACCGATGACTGCCCGACCACCACCGTGCACCCCGGCACCGAAGTGGTCTGCAAGGGTCTGTAGTACCGGGCTCTGACGCCCCGTACGCCCTAGACTCCCACCAGGCTGACCCGGCGCCGGCCCCGGGCCGCACCCGAGTGATCCGTTGTCTCCTTGCCCGGTCCGGGCTATGCTCGGCACTCGAGCGTGTGAAGCTGGAGCTGTGAGCATGGCCGGCGACCCCGAACGATTCCTCGAGCGCTGGCAGGAACGCGTCGGGCCCCTGCTCGACGAGGCGCTGGAGTTTCTCGCCGGGCAGGAGGCGCCGCCTTTCCCCGACGGCGTGCTCGGCGACTGGGTCGATCAGCTGCGCACGATGCCCTTTGGCGAGCGTCACGCCGGGCCGCTGATCGCGCTGATCGACAAGGACGATCCCTTCCTGCAGGAGGCGGGCCTGCGCCTCGCCGCACCGGCGGCGGCGCGAATCGACGGCCTGGGCGAGCGGCTCGAGATCCCACTGGCCCGGTTGCTCGAGCGCGAGGCGATCGACCCCTGGGTCTTGAGAGCCGTGGTGCGACTGCTCGGTTGCTTCATCGGGCCCGAGGACCCGCCGCTGACCGCGGTGTACCGCGAGCTGGTGCGTGTGCTCGAGGAGCCGGCACCCGAGGCCGGCGAAGTCCCGCCGGAGCAGGAAGCCCGCGAGGGCGAGGGCTCCGAGCAGGAGGCGCGGCCGGCGATCATGCGCAACATGTTCATCAACCCGCGGCGCGAGGCGATCGAGCTGTTCGAGCAGATCGCTCTGCAGAGCCTGCATCCCGGAGAGCGCGAGCGCGCGCTCCTGCCCGTGCTCGAGGAGCGGCACGGCGCCCGCGGCTGGCGCGAGACCGTGGTCTGTCTGCTGGAGCGGATGGGGATCGATCCCGACGATCACTTCGCCATCCTCGACGGGTAGCCATGCCTCGGTCCTCGGCAACGACGCCCGAGGTCCGGTCCTACGCCGTGCTCGGCGTGGTCGGCGTGGGCACGCTGCTCTCGGCCATGTCCGGCTCGGCCGTGAACCTGGCGCTGCCCGACATGGGCCACGACCTGCGGATCTCGATCGAGCTTTCACGCTGGGTCGTGCAGGCCTTCCTGCTGGCGGTCGGCGTGCTGCTGCTCGTGGCCGGCCGCCTGAGCGATCTGCTGGGCCACCGCAGGGTCTATCTGGTGGGCTTCTCGCTCTTCGGCGCCGCGGCGCTCGGCTGCGGTCTGGCTCCGAGCTTCGGGTGGCTCGTGGTCTACCGCGTGCTGCAGGGTGTGGGCGGCGCGATGGTGATGTCGGCGGCGCCAGCCCTGCTCACCACCTCCTTCCCGCCCGAGGAGCGCGGCCGGGCGCTGGGCATGCTGGCCACGGCCACGTACACCGGACTCACCATCGGCCCGCCGCTGGGCGGCCTGATCGTCGCCGGGCTGGGCTGGCGCTGGACCTTCCACCTGATGGTGCCGATAAGCCTCGTGGTCTTCGCGCTGGGGCTGCTCTACCTGCCGCGCCGCCCCGGTCGTCGCGCGGCCCTGGACTGGCCCGGCGCAGCGGCGCTGCTGCTGGGCCTGCCGCTGCTGCTGCTGGCGATCAGCGAGGGCCCGGGCTGGGGTGTATCGTCGTGGAGGCTCTGGGCCGTGATCGCCGCGGGGCTGGCCCTGCTCGTCGGCTTCGTGATCATTCAGCTCAAGAGCGAGTCGCCGCTGCTCGACCTGGAGCTGTTCCGCTCGCGGGTCTTCACCGGCGCCACGATCAGCGCGTTGGCGAACTACGTGTCGCTGTTCGTGGTGCTGCTGCTCCTGCCCTTCTTCCTGGTCGAGGGCCTGGGCCGGAGCTCGGCCGAGGCCGGCATGCTGCTGGCGATCCAGCCCCTGGTGATGGCGGTGGTGGCCTCGCCCTCGGGGTGGCTCTCCGATCGCATCGGCAGCCGGGGGCTGGCCACCTTCGGCATGCTGATGCTCGCGGGCGGCCTGCTCGCCTGCAGCTTCCTCGGCGCCCAGAGCGGGGAGCTGGAGGTGGCGATGTCGCTGGCGCTGATGGGCTTCGGAACGGGGATCTTCATCTCGCCCAACTCGAGCGCGCTGATGGGCGCTGCGCCGGGACGGCGACAGGGCACGGCCGGCAGCGTGCTGGCCGAGGCCCGCGTGCTCGGCATGCTCGTCGGCGTGGCCCTCGGTACCGCGGTGTTCCAGGCGGTCGGCGGGCGGACCGGCGCGGTGTGGCGGCCCGACGACTTCGCCGCGCTGTCGGCGGCCATGCGGGTGGGAGCCGGGATCGCGCTGCTCGGGGCGGTCGCGGCGAGCCTGCGGGGTGCCTCCGGCGACTCATCCGGCGGCAGGCGTTCCGGGATATCTGGCTAGAACGGAATGCAGCAGACGTACTGAACCTGGCCCGGCCAGCTCTCGGTCACTTCGCAGTCGCGGGTCTGGAAGGGCTTGTTGCCGGGCTCCACGGTCATCTCCCGGATCTGCGTGGCCGTGCCCCAGAACTTGTTGCAGTAGGCGACACCGAAGTTGATCGGCGCCTCGCAGCCCGAGATGCAGTCCGGGTCCGAGGCCCAGGCGCCGCTCGGCTGGCGGTACAGGTTCACCTTGCCGCACATGGTGGCGATGTACCCCTTCACGCCGGTGGGGCAGTCCGCAGGGCAGTTGCACGAGTCCTCGGTGCCGCCGCAGCATCCGTCTCCGCAGGTGGTGGCGCCGCAGTCCTGCGGGCAGGTGCACGAGTTCTCGCCCGCGCCGCAGCAGCCGTCGTCGCACACCGTGGCCCCGCAGTCGTCCTCGCAGTTGCAGGAGTCCTCGGTGCCGCCGCAGCAGCCGTCCCCGCAGGTGGTGGTCGGGCAGTCTCCCGGGCAGGTGCAGAGGGTCTCGTCGCCGCCGCAGCAGCCGTCGTCGCACA
>Ga0272442_10000897_pt1 | contig 46577 bp, 29 predicted proteins | sample SSMForm2O_FD_200262 | JGI IMG/M metagenome (GOLD analysis project Ga0272442, IMG submission 200262) | Marine sediment archaeal communities from Little Sippewissett salt marsh, Falmouth, MA, United States - SSM-Form-2O | ecosystem: Environmental > Aquatic > Marine > Wetlands > Sediment ...
TCATCAGGACAAAGCTTGCTGTGGGCTGAACAGTGTCGTAGCATCGTACAATCAAGGTGCGTGAGGTGACTCATTCACCAAGCCCTAATTGGCCAATCCCAGTCAATTTCATCCGCTGGAACAGCATAAACACCGGTTGAGCAAATGAAAATCCCCAGCAACAGGATGGTGTATAGGATACGGTTAAACCCGCGTTCTCTAATCGCTCTGAAACCATTCATGTGATTCTCCTCTAGATATATTTAGTCAAAAGATCGGTGTAAAAAGGACATCCCATCGGCTAGTTGTTAAGCATCGAAATCCATGCCTTCATCCCTCCTTCGAAAACCCAAGTATCCAGTCGATCAGTTCTACCGAACTGAAGACCACCGCGTTTGCTGTGGGATGATCCGCTCATCGCTTTGGCTTCACTACCGAACGCACGAATTTAGGAAGGAATTGCATTACTTGATTATTGTTCGTGTCGTTAAGGCTGTGCACCAATTCAGCTCTATCCCCAATGCCAAGTTCTTTGTATTTCTCCACGACCCTCAGACCATGTTCAGGATCGTGAATATCGCCAACCACTCCGGGTTCTTTGCGGTAGGCAAGAAATATAGGGGGAGCGTTTTTCGTGATCGGCTCTAACAAGCGTTCATTAAAAGATTTCCCCGGCAGAGCTTGTCCCATATAAATCCCTACAATGCTTGCGTCCTGAGAGTGAGCGAGTTCCCAGCTCACAAAGCTTCCCCGCGATTGTCCTCCGATAAAAACCTTATCGATATCGAAGTTATAGGTCGCCGCATTTTCTTTCACCCATGCGAACATCACTTTAGCATCCGCAGCGCATATTCGAAAATCGGAAAGACCTTGAACCTTTGCAATCGATTCCCAGCTAACGATCGCAGTTCCTTCTGCTAAGGTAGGATTAGCCCAAGAACTTTTAACGTCATCCGCCGTAGAGCCGTTATGGTGGGCATATATAAATACGGGAGCAGGCTCGCTGCCGGACGGCAAATAGAGATTCAGCCATTGTCTGTCCTCCGGCCCATATGAGACATGCGGATGCGTCGGAGTTTTCACTTGTCCAAAAAGAGCACCGGTCAAAAGCGACATTGTGCATACAAATGCGAGCAAGCACTTTGCAGGCGTTTTGGGAAATGTATTCATCATAATTCTCCTAGTTTCGGGGTTATAAAAATTTCTCTTAAACCATTCACGTAACTCATATCCTTATTTCTGCCAGTCCAGTTGCCAGGTGCCGCTCGGCAAACGGAAGCGTGCTGGGGCACGTTGAGAATCCTTTTGGCCGAGAACGCAGATCCACGGGCTTTGCCCGATCGCAGCCGAAAGAGGTTTTGAAACCAGTTGTAAGCTCCTGTGCCGGGTCGGGCAGTACATTATTTGCTTTTTCTGTAACATGCGCTGCATGATATCTCCTTATGCAAATATTTACAAAACTGTGAAGTTTCTTATATGCATAATTGTCTTTTCCATCTTACTTTCCTTTTTTCTTATTTCGCCATCTTGGTGACTTCTGCGGCGGTAAGCGCACGTGCCCAGACAGAGACTTCGTCGAGTGAGCCTACGAATGGCTTGATTCCAAAATTAGCTTGCATGAACTTTCCGTAGGAAGACCTGCCGTTCTCGTGTCCTCCCCCCCCGACGCTGACCTTGTTGGCCATGTTGACACTGATGCGGTTGTCTTGTCCGACGACCTTGGCTTCGACAGTTTGACCATCGACGTAAAACTGGACTTCGGATAGCTTGCAGTCTTTCCTGGGCATGGACGCAGCGATATGGTGCCACTTACCGTCGTTGAGTTTCTGGCTCTTGGCGATCAAGCGCATATCGTCCGCTATCAGGAGCTCCGGCTTAGCATCGTTCAGGTTGAGGTTCATGAGTCCACGCGGTAATCTTCCCCTTCCTGTGTTGATGAGAACCATGTCATCTTCCGATGAGGTCTTCATCCAGAGCGCGTAAGAGACCACGTTCCCATGGCTGTGAGGCCCCGCTCCGTAGACGGCCATCTGACTCTTGGGATTGAACACGCCGGCTTTACCCCGTGGTCCCTCGGCCAATGCTATATTACCGTTCTGGGCATCGTAGTTGCGCCCGAACGCGCCTCGGTTCGGAAAGGAGCGGTCGCAGATGACTCCTCCAATTTCAACTTTGCTCTTGAACGGATTCCCGCCTTGACGAAGTGAAAAACCCAGGACGATCCGGTCCTTCATGGCGAAGTTCTCTTCAAAATCAAAATGGATCATCGGTGCTTCGCGGTCGAGGAATGTAAACTCACCCTCATCTCTGAACGTCTTCTTGCCCGATGACTTATCAATTGCGAATTTCCCGTAGACCTCGAACTTCCCGTCGCTCGCCTTGGGCGATATCTGGTTATAAAGGGTAATGTCTATCTCATCATCCGTCACATCGACCGTGGCGAAGTTGTTCACCCATCTGCCGCGCGTGACGACCTGGACGAGATCGGACTTGGGGTCCTTGGTCACGGTGTTGGAATGCACTTCCCCGGCAAAGTAGATATCGACCTCATGCTTGCGCATCGTCTTCCAGAAGTCACTTTCCATCTCGCCGTCCATGAGCATGCCGCTGCTGTTGACTCTACGCACGGGCTGGAGCACCGGGAGATGGGCCTGAACGAAGATGTGCTTGATGCTGCTGTCCTTGCGGGCCTCGGACAAGACGTGCTCAAACCACTCCAAATGTTTGCCGACTACTGCGCCGGTAACGCTCCCCTGAGGGCCAATCGTCTTATCCGGGTCTTCCTGATAGAAGGCATCGACCGTAACGAACAGGACGTTCTTATGCTGGTAGGCGAAGGATGTCCCTTCATACTTCGTGCCCAGAGGCCGCGAAGGTGCCTTGCCGATTGGTTTGTCGTACATATACATAAATTTCCCGCCGTCGGGGTTGACGTTGAACCCTTTCGCGAATGCCTGACGAAATTCCTCCTGATGTGCGGAGACGGCGTTTCCAACCGGCCATGGATTGTCGCCAACTTCGTGGTCCCCGACCGCCATCAGAATCGTGGGATATCCCGCTTCCTTGAACGCGTTGACCATGCCTGTGTAACAGATATCCCCGGCCTGGAGGATGGCTTCTGCCGGAGTGAACGCCGGATTGAAACCCTTAATGAACTTCGGCGTGTCCCAGTGCCCTCTGCAAGCATCACCGGGCATCAAGATAAGTTCTCCGCCGTAGTTCTCGTTGAGCATTTTAAGGCCAGCGAGGAGTTCCTCCGCAAACCCCGGAAACAGGTCCGGTTGAACATATATCTCCGCCCCATGCCAATCGGCCAGATTAATGAAACGCCACGGCTGCTCGGCGCGGACTGTGCTCTGCATCAGCAAGAGCGCTGCGATAACTTTTGTCAGGGCTTTCATTTCAATTGTTCCTTTTCTATTTGCTGGATCTTAACCAGTCATCTGTAGAGGCGGCCTACACGCATTTTCATTTTTTTCGGCGCCGGGTACGGTCTGCGAACTGTTGTTTGATCTGGTCGTGGAAGCTCGGGTCCAAAGCAGGGTCGTCGGTTTCGTGGCGCCAGGCTTTGAGGGCCGCCTTCATCCGTTTTTCGACTTCTGCGTACTCAGCCTTTCCGGCCAAATTGTGGAATTCCCAGGGATCCTTCTCAAGGTCGTAGAGCTCGAACTCCGGCGGGTCGAAGTAGGTGTCGAAGGCTGCGCGCACGGGCGTGCCGGCGTAGCGTTCTTCACGCGAGGTCACATAGCCAATGTCGCCGTCGACAAAGGGTGTGGGTCTTGCCTTGCCCGCAAGCAGGCTGTGGATCAATTTGTAGCGCGCATCGCGGATGGCTCGCTGCGGATACCACGGCGGGCCGTGCACGTGGTCTTCGCCGGCAAGATATTCGCGCCACGGCGCGTCGGCGTTTTCAAGCACGGGGCGGAGCGAGCGGCCGTGCGTCGCTACATCGGAAGTAGCGCCGGTGGCGTCGAGAATCGTCGGCAGGATGTCGACCGTCGAGACCATGGCGCTACTGCGCATCGGTTTGGTGACGCCAGGCCAGCGGACCAGGAAGGGGATTCGCAGGCTGCCTTCGTAGCTGGACGCTTTACCTCGGTCGAAGGGAGGGCCATGGTCACCGATGAAGATGACCAGCGTGTTGTCGTCATATCCGTGCCGTGTAAGGGCTTCGAGCAGCAAGCCCACGCCGATGTCGAGTCGCTTGACGGAGTTGTAATAGCCGGCCACGCGCTTGCGTTGCTCGGGCGAGTCGATCCGTTGAAATGGCAGGATGGTTTTTTCACTCGGTTCGACGAGCGTCTCGGGGATGCCTTTAACGCGATCGCGAAATGACCAGTCGCCGATCGTATTCGACTTCGTACCCCGCGGGCGATACGCGTGCGGGTCGGTGTAGTTGACCATCAGAAAAAAGGGTTGGTCGCCGGACTGGGCCATGAACTTGGAGGCGCGTTCGGCGACCAGTTTCATATCCAGGGCATCGATGTGGTTCCCCCCGTGGTAGTCGAACTTGAACGAATTGCCCGGAGCGACGTGGAGCTTGCCGATGATCCCGGTTCGATAGCCGGCGCGCTTGAGGATGTTGGGAATGGTAGCGTCTTGCAGGTGTGGGTGCAAGGCAAAGAAGCCTCCGGCGGTGAGCCCGTACTGGCCGTTCGCGTGCGGATAGAGTCCGGTAAACATTGCGCTGCGCGAAGGGCTGCAGGAAGCTTGCGCGACGTAGGCGACATCAAACTGGACTCCGCTCGCGGCGAGGGCGTCGATCTGGGGCGTTTCAATGACCGTGTCGCCGTAGCAACCGAGTTGGAGACCGAGGTCGTCGGAGGTGATGAACAGGACGTTGGGCCGAGCGGGCGAGGTTTCCGAGCGCCGCAATTCTGCAGTGCAGGCCGCGCTAAGCATCAATGTAATTGCTGTGATGATTGTTGTCACGAATTTCATTTCAATTGTTCCTTTTGCATTCTCAATTCGGCCAACTGCAGCTTGCCGTCGCCGTTTGAATCGATCTTTTTGAACCGCTTGGTTAGGGCGGCAACATTGCGCCCTTTTGGATTGCCGATGTATTCCTCCAGCGTGATCGCTCCGTCCCCATTCCGGTCCCGTTTCTTGAAGAACTGATCTTGCGACCGGCGTTTCGGCGCCACGGTGGTAGTAATTTTTTGGGGTTTGGGCTTTTCTTGATGCAGAACCGTGGAACTCCCGCCGCCGGGATACTCCGCGTTGATTTTGGAAAAATGGTCGATCAGCTCTTTCTTGAGCGAGGCGTAAACCTCAGGGAGCTCCGTTCGCAGATCATTTTTCTCGGCGACGTCTTTGCTGAGGTCGAAGAGGTCGAGATCAGTGTGCTCCAATTCGGCGACAAGGGCATCCCAATCCGGGGAGTGCTCCCTCCCGATATTGCTCCATAGTTTGTAGTCGCCCTTGCGGAGGCCGATGTTGCCCCACAGCTCAAATATCATGGTTCGCTCCGGGATGGCTTCCTTCCCGGCCGAAAGCATGTGCGGCATCAGAGACATCCCGCGAACCGGGTTCTTACCATTCATTTCCGGAACAGGGATCATGGCAGCGTCCAACAAGGTGGCAAAGATGTCGCAATGCATCACCTGATCATCCGAAATCATGCCTCGGGGCAGTCGGCCTTTCCAGTTCATCAGGAACGGTACGTTCAGCCCGCCCTGATACGTTGTCGCCTTGCCTCCCCGAAACGGACCGTTATTGCCGGGAAACCTGCCACCAGCAGCGTCCTCTTCCATGGTGCAGCCGCCATTGTCGCTGACGAAGACGATGAGAGTCTTTTCGGCGACGCCCAGCTCATCTAACAGGTCGACCAGCCTGCCGATGTTGTGATCCATGTGTTCGAGAATGGCGACATAGTCGCTGCGCAGGAAACTGACACCCCGATCGAGGGCCTTGTTCACCCAGGCCTCGGGCGCGGAGGCCGGCTTCGATTCATCGATGCGAAGCGGACCGTGCACGGCGTTGTAGGCGAGGTAACAGAAGAAAGGGGCATCCTTGGCGGCATTCTCTCGAATGAACTTTTCAGCCCATTGAGTGAACAACTCGGTCGCGTGCCCTTTGGAGGTGCGATCCGGTTCGCGATTGTGCAGGATCTTTGACCTTCCTTCGGTAATCCAATACGGGTGGGCTCCTCCGAGAAACCCGCGAAACTCGTCGAACCCGCGGTCGTTCGGAACTTCCCCGTCCAGCGAGCCCAAGTGCCATTTGCCGAAGGCTCCAGTTTTGTAGCCGGCTTCGGCGAGATGCTCCGAGAGCATTTTTACATCGCGCTTGATACCGCGATATCCCGGCGATCCGAGCGGCTGTTTGCCGGGGCCGCGCCACATGCCGTTCTCCGTCGAGTATTGACCGGTGAACATGCAGGCACGAGACGGCCCGCAGAGCGGGACGGTATGGTAGTTCGGAAACCGCGCACCTTTAGCCGCCAGAGCGTCCAAGGTCGGAAGGCACACCTCGGTTTTGTTCCAATTCGACGGCAAGTCACCCCAGCCATGATCGTCGGAAACAATGAACAGAATGTTGGGCCGAGCGGCCGGGGATTCCGATCGCGAGATGGAACGCCGCAGTTCTTCGGCGCGGACTATGCTCTGCATCAGCAAGAGCGCTGCGATGACTGTTGTCAGGATTTTCATTGCACGTTTTCCTTGTCCATGTGCTGGCGTTTACTTCGCGCTCTTCAATGTCGGGTCATAGGTGATGTTACATTTTACGAGGCGTCGGTTCAAAACATCCATGACAAACAGCTTGTCCTTCCATACCGCCAGACTGGAAATGCTTCCGAATGGCAGCTCGGGGTGCGGATACTTGCTGCCCTTTCCTTTGCAGTCCGCGTTGCCATAGCTGCCGAATTCACCAACGAGCTTGCCCGTCTCCGTATCAATAACCTGGACGCTGTATTTAGTCGCCATATATATGTAGCCTTTGTCATCCAGCGCCTGGTTGACCCGGTGGGTGCTGCAAATACAGTGAGGATTCGGCGGGATGAAACCCATTCCATGATTGCCGTCCCATGGCCGCGACCAAAGCGCTTCTCCGCCGGTTGGCGCAAACTTCGACACGGCAAAAGGCCTCATCGGCCACCGCCTTGGCGCTCTGGCTTTGGCTCGGTCGACACGTTTTTCGGGAGGTCTACCGTCGGCGGGAATGTGGACGATGTACAAGTAGCCCTGCTTATCGACCTGAATGCCCCTCACACTGGTAAGATCCAGCAGCCCTTTCTGCTTCAGTTTGCCGGTGGAATCATAGACGTCGAGTTGCCGGTGCAAGCCATAGCGCGGCAGCATCATCCCCGATTCTACGTACCGGTCTTGCTTCTTGGCATAATAGATATTGCCTTCACTATCCACGTCCATCCCGGAGTAAACATCCCACCAGCATGTAAATCTCTTCCCGGGGTTCTTGTAAAATCGGCCTTTGATGGGAGTCCTATCCACGAACAATTCGTTCTTTCCCGTGGAAGCGAAGGGAACCGGCTTGCCGGCGCGGTCGAAACGCAGAATGCTGATGCCTTGCTCACCGAGTCTCCATCGGTAGACCCTGCCATCCTTTCCGAATATGGAATCCAGGAACAGGGGTTCCTCCGGATGAGGGAAACCGCGCTCGAGATTGGTGGCGCCCCACGGCGAGATAAGTCCACTCTCCTCGATATCAATGAAGTATGGGTCCCATTTCTTCAGGATGTTCCCCTGTTGATCCAGGCGGTACGCGGTGCCGAACTTCTTGTGGCGGTATCTGGCATCGTCTTCCACATACACGTGTCCCGTTTCAGGATCGATATTCAGGATGGGCATACCACTGTCTTGTCGCGGATTGGACAGCGTGCTGCCATCATCCTGCCATTGCGCCTGCAAAGAAAGGTCTTCACCTGACAGTTGCTGCAGACTTCCCGGCCCACCGCCGTTGGCCACCCAGACCAGCGGCGGCGACACGCCGGCATCGACCGTTATCTGCATAACATACGTATGGACGGGGGCGGATTTGGCCAATAGCTCCGGCGTCTTCCAGCTTTGCAACTTGATCACTTTTCGTGGAGGCGGAGGCTCTTCAAAGGCCGCGGCATGCAATGCATCCTGTACGAACCTTATGCTGCCTTCAGTTCTCAGGTCTTCAGGCCGCTCTTCGGAACCGAGGAGCACATAGAGACAGTTGTCACGGTCCATGGCCAACGCGGTCGGATCCAGGATCCGATGCTTCTTTCCCTTGTCCATATAGTGCGCGATCGAGGCGACCACCTCGCCGTCTATTGTGCAAACCTGAATGCGGTTGTTCCCCGCATCCGCAACGATAATATGATCCCCGTCCACGACAATCCCGCTGGCCTGCTTAAACCCGCCTACAATGCCCTGTTTCTCAGCTTTTGGGCCGGGTTTCAGCCCGAGTTTCCACACGTAAGCGCTCCGGTCTCCCTCTACCGGGAAATGGTAGCGTGCCTTGTTCACCCCCCCCTCCAAGTTGTAGTGGTGGTAACGCGACTCGAAGGAACTTTGCCCTCCCGATATATACAGCGAACCGTCAGGGCCAAAATGAAAATAGGGATAGCGCAGGGAATCGAAGGGCAGGTAATTAACGATGGCACTGCCCGGTCTACCTGTATAACTCGCAGTACCCGTATTCCAGCCCTCTTCGGGCAGACTGCCATCGGTCCCAATTCTCATGAGCTTGCCCCGGTAGAGGTCCGATATAACCAGGTCGCCATCGGGCGCCAGCGCAATCTTCTTATGGGAATCCCAGAATGAGCCATAAAACGATGGCTCGCCCCAACTCAGGTCAAACTTGGGAACAATCAATTCGGTTCCGTCCTCCCGCACGACCTCCTCGCATATGTCCCGGACGCTTGAATAAGGCAACGTGGGATTAAGCGGCATAATGGTTCTCAAATACGCCCCGCTCCGGTCAAAGACGCGCACTTCCCCCACGCCTCCGACCCTCTTGGGCTCGCACAGCACATAGAGTTCGCCTTTCTTCTCATCAACCGTAAGATCCCATATGATCCCACACGCATGAGGATCACCATCGAGCAGGAAGCTTTCAAGTTCCAGCCGCACCTCGCCCGTCGTGCAGGGATGCGCAGAACCGGGCCCAAGCTGTATCGCCTGCTTCCCGCTTTGCTCTGCCGATGTCTGGCCGGTAAAAAGCACCAGGACCAGAATGGCGGCTGCAATATACTGAAATGAGGTTGTCTTTATGCTTCGCAGATTAGTCATAATAAATGTCTCCTTTTCTGTGTATAGCTAAACATCATTTTTCTGTCTTGCTGAAGACTTCATCAAATGGCAATTGATTTTCGCCTGTCGTCCAGGCTATTCCCCGAAACAACAGCTTACGGAACAAAAGGTTGTCGAAGGTCTTGGCGCTATGGCCCGGCACACAGCCGAAGACGCGGCCCTCGCCCAGTTCGTAACACCAGAACATTGGCTGGGCGGCCCTGGGGGTACTGCGTTTCTTTGCCTTGTCTTCCACTGACGTGGCCAGCACCGTCACGCTCTCCATGATAGGCGTCGGCGGCCAGTAGGTTTCGTCGTTTGCCAATACAATGGTTTCCGGCAGTCCGGCGCAGATCGGGTGTTCCGGGGCAAGCATTTCCAACTGTACCACACCATGACGAAACAGCTCAAAACCACCCACCCCAACCACTTCGGCCACGTCGCTGCGCACCGGTTTGGGTCTCGTCCAGGTGGCCGAGTGTATCAACACGAGGCCGCCACCGCCCTCCAGATAACGTCTGACCTGAACCACCCGTTCATCGGTCCATTTCAGGTAGCAGTACGCCACGATTACATCGGCCGTTTGGAAGTGCTTTTTGGACGGCCAATGCCATGCGCAGGTCACCTGGACATGGGGCATCCCCTTATAGTCATCCTTATTCTTTTCAGGTGGCTTAACACGGTTCACCTGTTTCTCTTTCGAGGCTTCTTCTCCGCCCAGCAACAGCGCCCAACGTTTCTGCCAAAGCGGGTAGTCGTGCAGCCCGTTACCGGCCGGACCGTGGTCCTTCTCGTCGGCCAGCAACACAACATGCAGTTTCTCGATGCTGGGCTGTTCGGCGTCAGAAGCGATCAGGTCGTTGATGAGCGTTGCGAGTTGTTCAGAGGCATCTTCCTGAAGGAAGTGTCCGGCGTACTTGATGATGGTGTGTGGCTGACCTCTGGCGCCGGGTATGCGTTTCTGAAATACTTTTTCGCCCCCTGATGTTACGGGGTCGCTATCGCTAAAGGTCGTGAGGAATGGTTTGTCGAACTCACTGAGTACTTTCCAGGCCTTGCGATTCGTCGCCATCTGACTCTTGACCAAGGTCGGCATGACCCGCGGCCCGGCGGCGTAGCGCTCATCCGGAAACGGCGCACGATAGGCATCCAATTCGGCCCCGGTCAGTTTGCGTAAAGTTGCGGCTTGCAGAACGATGCCGCAGTCGAATTTGGGCACGGTTTGACTGTACTTCAGCCACCCCATAAAACCCTCCTCGAACCTGAGTTCCGCTTTCGGATCCGGCTGGGTCCATTGCCCCCCGATGACAATACCGTCATCGCCGCGGCCAGCGGGAAGTGCGGCATTACCGGCGACGACACGGGCAAATCGGTGGGGGGCGCCTGCAACAATCCTGAGCCCGATCAAACTGCCCCAGTCCTGGCAAAACAGCGTGATATTCTTCAAGTCGAGCTCTGAGACGAATTGCATCACCCAATCGACATGATTTTGGTAGGAGTGGTCGGTGCGTTTGACGGGCTTATCCGACTTTCCGAAGCCGATAAGATCCGGAGCGATGACGCGGTGCCCGGCAGCAACCAATGGCGGAATCATATTGCGATATAGATAGCTCCATGACGGTTCGCCGTGCATCAGCAAAATCGGATCGGCAGCCCGGGGCCCCACGTCTATATAGTACATGCGCAATTTTCCGAGCTGGCTATCAACCTCTAGATAGTGCGGCGCGAACGAATAGTCCTTCAGGTTCTCGAAGTGTTCGTCCGGCGTGCGAAACACACCTGGGCGAATTTCCTCAGAAAGGGCATTGGACGCAAAGCACAATGCGATGAGAATTAACGATATCAACAACTTCATATAGGCTCCTTGTTACCTGTTCCTGCCCACCTGTAAATCGGGTAGTATACGCTACAGTTCTCGATCCGGCAACTGCGGCAGGGGCAATCTTCATCTCGGCCGCATGTCCCGGCATTGCCCATTCCAGATTCAGGAAAGGCTCCACGGTGCGCGCATTGGTGTGCTGAGCAACGCATTCGCGGCGGCATCGCCCACGAAGCGTTCCTTCTCGTGGTCCCAGGTGAGTTTTTGGCCGAGTTTGATAGAGATTTCCGCCACCATGCCGAGATAGGGCGCTTGCGCGCCCGCTTCGACCGGAGCGATAGGCTCTTTGCGTAAAAGAACGCAGTCGATAAAGTTTCTGTAGTGGGAGGCGCCTTTCCGGGCGGCTGGATACAACCGCTTGTCCTCTGGTTTGAGTTCGGTTTTGAGCAAGGACATGGGTTCGGCGCGAAACATCTGGCGGTCGATATAAACCCATCCTTCGTCGCCAATGAACTTAGTGCCTTTCGCGCAGGGGTTGCCGACATCGGAGAAGACCATTTTCAATCCGGATGGATACAGGAATTCACCCCGACATTGGAGTCTCATGCTGGCAGAGCTGATGGCCTGTAACGACTCTCAAGGCCGGCACGTGCTTGAGGCCTGTCGGCAGTCGCATCTTCGTGTCCCGGAGGACGTGGCTATCATTGGAGTGGATGACGACGAACTTGCATGCGAGCTGGCAATACCGCCTTTTTCGAGCATTGCTCAGAATACCGAACAGATGGGCTTTCAGGCTGCCGAATTACTGGATGCACTCATGACCGGTCGCCGGCGCCGCCCGGTTCACATCACCGTCGGCCCGAATTGTCTTGTGACCCGACCTTCCAGTGATCGAACCGCGGTTGACGACGCTGTTGTCTCGCAGGCATTGCAGTTCGTTCGAGAACATGCTTTTGACCATATTATGGGTGTTCCTGACGTGGTTCGACACGTCGGTGTGTCACGATCAACCCTGGAGATCCGTTTCAAGCGTCATCTTGATTGCACAATTCATGAGGAAATCCTGAGGATTCGTCTTAGCATGGCCCGTCGGTTGCTGACGTCCACAGAGCTTTCTCTCAACGCCATCGCTGAGCGAACAGGCTTTCGCACTGCACATTATATGAGCGCCGTGTTTCAACGGGAACTGGGCTACCCACCCGGACGATTCCGGAAACAGGCCAGATCTATTTGAATTGCTGCTGATATTCTGTCACCATCTCAATCATGAAATCGATTTTCTGAAATAATATATGCCTAACTTCAATTTTGCAAAACTCTTGTTAGTAGTGACTGTGGGAACCTGTAAAGCGGACTATATGAATAATAATATGAGTTGAGTCCAGAATGTAACGACGCTTGGATTATTCGCCATTCAACGTACATATTTCCATTGCGAACAATCGTGACGTATTGTCTCCATTTTGTCTCTATGTCCAGACATTTTGGTGGAAACTTTCCGGAGCAATACCCCTGTCAAGTGAAAATAACAAGGTTTTTTCTTTTTATCGGTCTGGTAATAGTCATTGTTGTACGATAACCCAAATGTGTGGATCAATTGGATTAATGGAAATTCGATTCCATGATCCTATCTGGAATAGTTAATGAGATAACACAGAAATTGCTTATCACATTTTGAACTAAGCTTTTTTAGAAATTGCCCTTAAATTGCCCTCAAAAAGGATCCCGAGATAGTAAAAAACCGTGAGAAAATAGTAGGTCAACGAGAACTTCCAAATCCTTATCAACACGAGAGTTGACTTGTAAATATAAGTTCTGTACTATTTTACAAAAAGAGGGCAGATCGAATCCCCCCCTCTCTGCCAGCGAGGAGCTAAATCGTAGACCTTTTTATAGCAAAAATCTGTTACTTACGAGCATATATCCTTGAAAAAAAGCCGTTTTGCTGTACATTGCATATCAAATTAGCTGGTTGGATGATTACGCCGGTACAGATAAGTCGAGCATAACAGGATTTACCAAAACAGCAGTTCGATAATTGTCCACCCAGCCGTGTTTGTAATCATTTTTTGTTTCAGGACTTACAATTTCCACTCTTCCGCCGATGTCACCGTTTGCAACAGAATCGCATGAAATGGAGTGAGGCGGGGCTGGCCGATACGCCTTCTTCGTTTGAAAAACGCGGTGCGGATGTGACCTTCGGACCGCCAAGCCGTTGGTCGCAGGTTCGAGTCCTGCCGCCATAGTTTGGATTCCTGCAGGTAACGTAGTCGATAATAATATAAGAGCATACCTGATTGTCTGCCAGTTACTGTTTCTGTCTGGGCGGAAGGGAGATCATGCGGTTCAGGTATCGAGAAAATGGCTGCCTGATATTCTTCTTTTGTATAAGAATGGTTTGGTCGGATCTTCTTCTTGATTGTATCCAGCGACTTCCTTTTTCGATGTCAAAGTCCAGGAAACCGTTTGGGGCTTCGATTAAATAGTCGCCGAGGCCTTCGACGGCATAATACACGGCGATCAGGTCCCAGCTCGGCCTTTGATCGTCCAGGGTCTTCTGACTGTAGTTGGCCAGCCATTTGGTGTAGGCGGTGCGGACGATATTGCCCGGCGGGGTCTGCTTGAGCGATCTGCCGGTAAGAACGTCCGTGCCGGCGGTGACAAAGACCATCGGCCTTGGGAAATTCTCCACAAGATGTTTGGTGTAGGGAGCCGTGCCATTGAAACTGAAATTCCAGTCTCTACGATAACTCCCTTTTTCATTGATCGCAAATAAAGCACCAAGTGCAATCCATCGTTTGATTTTCTTCTTAACCAGTTCCCTCCCGCTCAGCGGAGAAATATCGTCCGGCTTGGAAACCAACAGATCATGGAGCCCTTTTGTGTGCCCCACGGTTAAGTAAATGACACTGTTGTCTTTCTGTGTGACAAGCAACTTCCGATTGAGCCGAGTGATTTCCTCGGCATCCTTGTTGTGAACGATAGTATTGCCGAACTTCTCTGTGTCTTTGGCAAGTTCCTCTGCTTTCATTTTATCGACCGGATCACCGATGTCGTCCCCGAAGTAAGCTCCGACGGGAATATCGTTGCGGCCATAGTATATATTGATCGCTTGGGCAACACCCGCCCCGTAAGGAACCTTGCCGGAACTGTAAACGGTTCCTATGATTTTGGCCCGGCCCATATCCGCATATGCATGCAGCAACGCCAACGCTCCCACATCGTCACAATCCGATCCCATGTCCGTGTCAAAAATGATCTTGACGGGTTGATTGTTCGTTTGTTCCTGAGCCCCGTAGCATATTCCGATCAATGATAAGCAAATTAGTATCGCCACACAGGCTGTCTGTTTCATAATCCAATCATTTCCTCGTAACAGAGACAATGCTCTAATGAGCGACTTCTGCATTAACCGCAATCATCTTAGAAGACTGAAGGGAGGTTGTCAAATCGAGAGGTGGGACGGAGTTGGAGCATCGGACTGGGGGGAGTGAAGGGTGGGGAGATGGGCTGGTTTGGGCTGGTCCTATTGCCAGTCTTCCATTACGGCTTTCCCTTCCATGTCATCATAACTATCGAGATTCCACTCTTTCCACTCTCTGATTCGTTCTTCCATACGCTGCTTTAATTTGGCGATCGCATCGGTCACGTTATCGCCTGCCTTCCAACGTTGTAACAAGAAGAACATCTCCATTTTGTCAGTGCTGGAAAGAGCCACATATCGTTCAACGCGTGCTCCGTCCTCGAGACCCTGAATCCACTCCGGCGATACGTCCGAGCCAAGTTTCCCAACAAGCTCAATGGCTTTTGAATAAGCAGTGTCTATCTCCTCACGACGCTTATCGAAATCCTCACGGTTAGTAAGAAATCTGAAATCATCTTGAGACTCTTGGAGATCTTCCATCGCATCATCATCTTGTACGCGAGAGTGATTGGCGTTATAGACTTTTGCCTTTATGTAGTAGATGATTCGCTGAAAATCCCGGGAGAAGTTATAAATATCCATCGCCGCCTGCCAAGAGTCTTCGGGATAATGTTCCCTGACGAACATACGTAAGACTTCCTGACCTTCCAATCTTGGATCCTCGCTAAGCTTCAGGAAAGCATAGAGGTTGACGTAGTTTCCCCACGGACGTTCGAAGATTGGGTTTCTGTTGGAATTCCACATCAGTCTTACGGCGATGCGTTGAATGCCCCTTTCCTGCAAAAAACGAAAACGTGACGCCCAATCATTGCCCATATAGCAGGGGAAGTAGTTGTGTCCCTCGTATTCCCTCCATGCATCAAACTCGCAGATAACTCGACTTGGAACAGCGGCGGTCAAGAATTTCTCATCCAGCCCATGCGGAAGGCGAAAGTCACCATCGGTGTTTTTGATAGAAAAGGAAACGTCATCGAGAATCCCCCGCTCCATGTTTGACGGATCACCCAATTCCCCCATCCTTTGCCACGTTCTCATCTGGACTTCCTTGCCATATTTCCTCGCCACAGCCGCGGTCTCATTCGTGAGGCGGTTCACTCTTTCTACGAAGTTCATGTCACGACACTTTTCACATTCGCATTGAAGCACAGAGACCTGAGTCTCATCCCCGGTGATCTGGAGACCGGCTATATCGGGGAATAAACGGAAGAACTCCTCAATCTTGCCTCGATAGACTGCCCATGTTGATTCGCGACCGGGACATACCGCCGTACCCCATGTCGCTGGACGGATAACATCAAGAACCTCTTCTGGAAAGATGAATTGGCTGCTGTGAAAGAAGAGTCTTACATTCCTGCTGTTGGCATGTTCGCAGACATCATTCAGAGCTTGACGCATATAGTCTGCAGTGAGGCGATGTTTGCCGTCACTTGGAAATGCTTTACTGCCGACAGTTCCGATACCCGGAATCTCAAAGTCGTAGGTCAACATGGCTTCCATACTTTCCTTGGCAAATAGCAGATAGCTGTGGATGCCGTATTGAGCCGCCTCGTTGATATTCCTCTTTGCATGTTCAACCTCCTCTCTTGCGTGCTCGACCCCTTCAACATATCTCAAATTAATGTGGTCAATGAAAACAAGTTCGGTGAAAGCTCTGTTTGCATTAAGGCCAGGAGCCGATGAACAAGAGATGAAGTATGGCAATAAGGCAAGCAACAACAAATTCTCTCTCATATCCATACCTATACGCAACTGTCAAAGTTCGAATACCGCATCTTCCAAAGCACACTTGCTTCACAAAGATATGGCAGTAGCATAACATGACAGTGGATCCGCTGCAAACGGGTCCACACTCTTATGCTTGCCTGAAGAAGCAGCCTACCCCCTGTTGGGCACTCTTGCGTTCACGTATGCTTTGCGCTATGGCCCTGTCTGCTGAGCCTGATGAACGCCGACATACAGCGGCTTGTCGCTGGGCAGGACGTTCCCGAAGAAGTCCTGCGTGCCGGGATCATCAACGCGCCGGCCCAGGAAGTCGCGATCCATTTGCCGGAATCGGTAGCCACCCAGGGATTCCAGGCCGTGGCCGCCGCTTCCGGGATTGATGAGGGGCGGCTGTTGAGTCAACGCGCGGGGATCGGCAGGGGGCTTGATGTGTTTACCGTAGAACACGTTGTTTTCGAAGATCACGTTGCGGCTCTTGCCCCACTCGTAGGTGACCTGCCCATCCACGTAGAAGATGTTGTTGAAGATGCGCACGTCGCGAGCGTTGCCCCGGCTCCACTCCGTGAACAGGAACAGGGGAAGTCTCTGGTCGGGACCGATGTAGATGACGTTGTTGTAGATGGAGGTGTGGGCCGTGCCGCCGCCGAAGTGGAAGACTCGGGCCGAGCTGATCCCGTCGTTCTGGCTGATGTTGTAGCGGATCACCGTGTTCTCGCAGTAGGAGTTCCCCGGGCTGCAGATGAGCATGAAGCCACCCTCGTTGTCGTGGCTATAGTTGTACTGGAACAGGGTGTTGCGGCAACGATAGTCGGAGTCGAAGCCCTGGCCGTCACGCGTCCCCTTCATACCGGACACCTCGTTGAACTGGATGACTGTATCGTCGCAGTCCCAGGGCCAGATGCCGGCGGCCGCGTCCAGGCAGCGCATGCGCCCCCCACGCACGATGTTGTACTCCACCAAGGCTCCATTGCTGCCCCAGGGCTTGATGCCATCACCACCGATGTCCTCCAGCAGGTTGCCGCGGATGACCACGCCAGTACTGCGACTAGCCAAACCGCTGCGCCGCTGGCAGATCCCGTTGCGGTCCGTGCGCACTACGTGACAGTTCTCGATGAGCAGGTCCTCGAAGCGAGCGTCGACATTGCCCTTCGCCTCAAAGTAGATCCCGCAGCCCTCGTGAGTCTTGCGTAGGTCCCCGTTGACGTCGTGCACGTAGAGGCCGCGCAGGTGAAGGTGGCGCAGGGGTCCGGCGTCCTCGGCCAGGAGACGCACGCCGGTTTGCCAGGGCTTTCGATGGGTCCCCTCATTGGTGATCTCGAGATCACTCAATTCTACATACTCAATGTTGCGGATCAGCACCGTGTCTAGAAAGATGCCGTTGCCGTCGATGCGAGGCAAGACACCGAGGCCGTAGCTGGAAATGACAATCGGCTGTCCCTCCCGGCCCGAACTGCCGGGACGTAGTTGCCCGCTGTAGCGCGTGCCCCGTTTGAACAGGATGCGATCGCCCGGTGCGAAGTCACTCTGATTAATCCGGTTGAGGCTGGCCCAGGCCTGTTTCGGTGACAGACCGCTACGGGTGTCGTTTCCCGTTTGGCTATCGACGTAGTAGATGGCCCCCTGAAGCTGGGTCGTGACGATGGCTGCACCAATGGCCAGACAACGCCACAGGGTTTTGCAGTTGCGCTTCTGCATTTCAGTTATGGCCTATCTCGACTGACATTTCCTATTTGACCTCACAAATGGTTCCTATGAATCGTCCGATCTCGATTCTGTATTCTCATATGATTCAGTTTCAACGATCTTGACTTTGATTTTGACGATCCGGGTGTCCAGCAACGGCCTAATCTACTTCACTGGAACGTTCCGGCAGATTCTAAGATATGCTAGTCAATCTACCACACGACACCCATTGTGGGAAGTATGTATTCTTTGAAAATGGCCCCTGCGGTGCAGACAAGATCAGCGAGTTCGGAGAAAGCGACCTACGGTCGGGTCAATGCGGTCAGATCAAAGAGAGACGTAGACAGCCTCATCACCCCTTCGCGACAACCGGGATCCGACTCCACCCCACAACATCCAGAAACCAACGGTGTAACCGGGCATCTTATACATGAGCGACGGACAGGCAAGCCGTTGCTCGCCCATTCGCATCATCTCGCTTGGAAATATTTGTGTCCCAAGTATAATTGCATCGTCAAGCTCATGAAGTGAACTGGGAAATCCCGGTGAGTACGAATTTTCAAAGCAATGGAAGGATTGAGATGAAGATTTCTATTTTCGTGAATCGAACTCAAGCTCTCTGGCACGAAGCCTCAGTTCTGTTACCGTGCGCGGAAAGAACGAGGTGCTTTCTAGTTGGTTTCGTCTTTGTGTGCTCAACTCTTCCGGCCTCAGCGCACTTATCTAAGGAGATCGAACTGTATCGCTGGGTCGATTTCTCGATAGAAGCCCCGGAAGCTGCTACAGGCATTGCCAAATGGGACGTAGAAGGCTCATGCATTTGGACGCATGAAAACGGCCCCATCAGACGCACAAGTCTGCTGTGGTATTCGGGCTCGGGTGATACCTATGTCTTCCGTTTCGGCGGCTCATTACTCGGCCGCTGGACTGGCGTGACAAGCTCACCTGTGTCAGCTCTTGATGATCTGAGACTGACGGTTGAGGTGACCACGTCCAGCAACCCACGGCGGATCGGCTGGAGTGGACGACTATCGGGTAAGCCAACAGCTTGGGCGCACCAGAAGGGGCCTGAGGGAAGGCTGGTCAAGTGCACCCCCATTTTGGTTATGATGCCTGACGTGCAGCACTGGTCTGACGATCCGGCCCGGATGCGCGCGTTCGTGGCCGAGTTTAACGACAACCACGGCTTCAACGGCGGCCACATTCCTACGATTGGGCGAGAATGGTTCGGAGTCAGGTCAAACGGCAGTTTCCGCGCGGCCGCTGCTTCACCTAATGTGAAGACCTTTGATGCGATTGAGGCAGCCGTCTCCGAATGGTCCGAGCGTGGCGGCTGGTTACATCTTTGGATGTGGGGCAAAGGCGACAAGGGAGATGTCTCCAACTTGCCCGGTGGCTACAACGGCACTCGGAGCAGGCGGATCAACCGCTACATTGCTGCCCGGCTGGGGCCCGTACCCGGCTGGTCCATGGGCATCGGTTGGGATGTCGAATTCTGGGTCAATCGGACGAAACTCGAATGGTGGCTGGACGACCTTATTCCGCAGCTCGGCGGCTGGCATCACTGGATTGGACACCGCTATTCAGACAGCGATATCGGCCAGGGAAGAGACCCTGATCCTGCAAACAAGGGAGAGTATCTTTCCCGTGGAATCGCCTGGAATACGCTTCGCTCCGGCGAGGAGCAATATGCAGGCTGGGAACACTGGTCTACGACAACGAATGACAGCGAGATCGACGCCGGCCTTATCGTGGTTCCGGACAGACCCATGATGAGCGAAGACCGCTTTCGAAGGCGTGACAATGCTTGGCGCCAGAAAGACATGGATTCCGACGATGATATCCTTAAGGAAATACCTCGGTGGGCGGAGCGAGGTGTTGCGGCGATATACGGCAGGCTTATCGATAGCAACGACAACGGTAGTGATGTCTGGCCCAACCGAGCCGCCATCAAAGCTGTGATCGAGGGTATTGGCGAGTGACTTCCGAAGCACGATCCATCCAGAGCAGGCTGTGCCACCCGGACATCCTGGAGTAGAATTCGGTTAGTCAATATCAGCTAGCTTGTCTCCTCTTGATCCGTCTAGACCTGGGCAGTACAATCATTCCCATGACTGAAGAATCAATACTCTTATCCGTGCCCAAGAAATCAGCATCGGCACTGTGGCTGCAGAACTCATTCTGTAAATCAGTCCTTTGTTCAATTCTTTTGGTCCTTCTAGTTTCAAACTGCGTGGCTGCTCAGCGCGGCCTGATTGTGCAGATTGGCGGGGCTTGTCCGGCGCCGTGTGAAGGAAGAGTGATTCATTATCTGATCGGTGACCAAACGGCAGTGGATAGGGCAAGAAAGACCCACCGCGGTCAGGATTTCGTACGGGTCGATCGGCTATCCGGCCCTCGACTGCCGCATGCTGATAATCTCGTCCGCCACCTGGTTTGTGAAATCCCGGGTATGGTCACCCGTGAGGAGGCCATGCGTGTGCTGCGCCCGCTGGGGACAGCGCGCTTAAAGACCGCACAGGGCTGGATTGAGATTACCAAGAAGTGGCCGGATGATATTGACGAATGGACCCACTGGCTACACGGCCCGAGTAGCAATCCGGTTGCTGCTGACCGGCGAGTGGGACCGCCACGCAGAATGCTGTGGACCGCTACTCCGCGGCGTTCCCGCTCTCATGAAAAGAGCCCCTCTTTGACAGGCATGGTTAGCGCCAAAGGGCGACTCTTCTACATCAATGATGAAGGCCCAGTCAGTCTCGGCGGGGAAGTGCCCGACAAGTGGAGATTAGTTGGGCGCGACGCCTTCAGCGGCGTACTGCTGTGGAAGAAGCCAGTCCCCGACTGGGGCTGGCAGGCCTGGTCACCAAATCAACCGATGAACCTGCGCTGGGGCAATCCGCGCTTTATCCATCGTCGACTGGTTGCCGTCGGTGATCGAGTCTATTTTACTCTCGGGTACTCAGCACCGGTGAGCGTGCTTGATGCGGAGAGCGGGGAGGTGCTCCGGACACTGGCAGGCACAGAGAACACGTCCGAGGTTCTTTTCCATAACGGTTCGCTCGTTCTCTCAGTTGCTACTGAAGCCAAGAACAGTGTCGATTCCGCACCTCCGCTCGCAATCCTCGTCGTTGACCCGGAAACCGGCGAGATTCGGTGGCGTTCCGAACCTATGCCGTCCTTGATAGACTTGAGCGAACGCGGTAAATCCAATGTTTTGAAACAGGGACGGTTGATGATCGCCGCAGATGGAGACCGCACTGTTGTTGCCACCACCAATGAAATTGTCGGCTATGCCCTCGATTCCGGCAAAGAAGTGTGGCGAGTTGCACGTCCGGCCCTGCCTGCCAGAAAGTCCAGGAAGTCCCGGGCTCTCGACAAGAAGGAACTGGTGCCCAGCAGACTGCCAAGCGTCGGCACTCATAATATCGGCATGCTTGTTCTGGACAGCGGAAGGGTGTACTTCGGGCAACCTCACAAGGCGGGGAAGGTCAGCAATCTGATTACGATGACCTTGCTCTGTCTGAATGCCGAGACCGGCAATGAACTCTGGCGCGGAGACTACCAGGATTGGACTTATACGACCAGCCTCAACGTCTATGCGATCCAGGACAAACTCGTAGTCCACGACCAGGGCCCGCAGTTGGTTCTATTGGATGCGGCGACGGGAGAGGTAGTGAAGCGGCACGACATAAGCGCAGTCAATTCACATCACCATCACCGTTGTTACCGTAACAAGGCGACCGAGAATTATGTGCTGATGGGGAAAGAGGGTGTGGAGTGCCTGGACATTGAAACAGGTGAAGTCGTGGTTAATCGCTGGATCCGCGGCACGTGCCTCTACGGGATCATGCCAGCTAACGGTCTGTTGTACACCACGCCAGCTGCCTGTGCCTGCAACCAGATGAACCGCCTCGACGGTTTCGCCGCATTTGCCACGTCCACATCAGATCAAGCAGGCAAAGACGAGAATCCCTTGATCAAGGGACCGGCATACGGCTCAGCCGGCAGACAGCTTGCCGTCGACGCCTGGCCGCAGTATCGTCGTGATGCTTTGCGATCCGGCCATGTTGAGTTCTCCCCGAAAATTGGTGACGGATGGAAGGCACATCTTCCGGGTGAGTTGACTGCTCCGGTCAGTGACGGCTCAGCATCATATCTCGGTTGCGACGATCAGGTCATGGCTCTCAGTTGTGCCGACGGGCGCATACTCTGGCGTGCACGCGGCCGGATTGATTCACCACCGACGTTGTACAAGGGACTCCTGCTGTTTGGCACGCGAGATGGATGGATTCATTGTTTGCGCGCGGACGATGGCCAGCTTGTCTGGAAGTTCCGCGCCGCACCAGCTGAACGGTTAATCCTCGACGACAGCCGACTGGAATCGGTCTGGCCGCTACACGGATCTCTGATGCTCTTCAAAGAGCGGATATACGCCATTGCCGGACGCAGCTCCTTCCTCGACGGCGGACTTCGCATTTATGCCCTAAATCCGGAGACCGGAGCCGTCGTCACGGCCTCGACTTTCTTCACAGAACAGACGAAACAGTCAGACTATTATGAGGGTGTGACCAACGATTTGCTGGTCAGTGACGGAGAATCGCTCTTCCTGAAGCACATGAAGATCGATCCTGAGACTTTAGCGATCAGTCGTCTGCAGTGGTGGGAATTCTCAGGCCCTGACGGAAAGCTCAAGGCCTATGACAAATCCATAGTCAAGTTACCTATAGAAGAAGAGCGCACGGCGGTCCTGTGCAGTGCCTCTGGCTTTCTGGATGACGAACTCTTCGGCCGCACTCACGTCCAGTTGGACGGCGCCGAATTCTGCAATCGCTTGTCATTCAACACTAAATACGCCTATGGTGTTCGTCACAGTCAGGGACCTGGTCACTTCCAGTTTCGCGTTGCCGGAAAGAACGGGTTCCCTGTGCTCTGTTTCGACCGCCACTCCGAGCAAGCACCGGCAATAGTCAAAGGACGCAACTACAAGGGCGATGGCAGTGCCCCGGCCGATCATCGGGTCATCTGGGAGCATAACATCCCCGTTAGACCCAGCGCTATCTTGGCCGCAGGAACCAAGCTATTGGTTGGGGGAGGGCCGGATTATCTCGACAAGGCGGACCCACTCCGCACTTTCGAATGGCGCGCCGGAGGATTGCTGTATATTCTGCACTGTGCTGATGGCAAGATCCTTTTCGAACAAAAGCTGTCGGCACCTCCCGTCCACGAAGGCCTCATCGCTGTTAGGGCCGGCGTCTTTGCCTGTCTGAAGGATGGCACAGTGTTGAAGCTGTAGCTGCCGCGTTTCTATCTTGTCTTTGACTCGCTTTCCGTCCCGGCGTATCACCACTGTCATATAGAGTACATTAGGTTTGTCTTCTTCAGTTTGAAATTCAAGGCTGTAATTGGCCGCTGTCGTCAACCTCTCTCAGTCCCCCACCACCAGCATATCTTCTTCGTTGGGAGAATCATGCTTGAGAAAGACCGACAGATTCCATACAGTATCATCATTACATGGCTGTAGAATCAAATCTCCTATCTGTATCAGTCATTGAAACGGTTGAGCAGCAATCCAGAATAGAAAGGAAGTAGTATGGACCGCAGAAGATTCCTGAAGAATACAGGGGTTGCTGTCGCCGCGGCAAGCTTGAGCCCGTTCGGGGCGATTGCGGAGGGAGGATCAGGCAGCAAACCTAACGTGGTGATCATGTTCATTGACGACCTGGGATACGGTGACACGGGTCCTTTTGGCTGCAAAGACATTCCGACGCCGCATCTCGACCGTCTGGCTGAAGAGGGTGTCGTCTGCACGCAGTCCTACATTACCAATCCGCCTTGCTGCCCCAGCCGGTGTTCGCTGATCATGGGAATGTACGGCCAGCATTTCGGCAAATACGGCATGTCGCGCGGCCTGCCCATCCCGGAGGACAAGCCCACACTGGCCGAGTTCATGCGGGACAGCGGTTACGTGACCGGCCAGGTCGGTAAATGGGACATTGGCACCAAGCTGCAGGGCCCACCGGCGCGCGGGTTCATGGAAGTGGCCCACAAACCTCCGAAGGGCAGGTCGAAGTACTTCTGTGTCAAGGAGGACGGCGAGACGGCATGGCTTACCGATGTTAACGGTGAGCAGATGGTCGAGTTCGTGGAGCGCAACAAAGACAAGCCCTTCTTCATGTATTGGTCGCCGGAGGCCGTGCATTCTTCTCATGCCGATACGCCCGCCAGGTTGATGAACCGTACCTCGGCCCGGGGGAAACGCAAGAAACTGGCCGGCGGAATCGTGGCGGTGGACGACCAGGTGGGCAAGCTGCTGGAGGTGCTCGATAAGCACAGACTGCGGGACAAGACACTCGTGATCTTTTCCAGCGACAACGGCGCCAATCCGGGTGAGGAAGGAAGCTCCGCTCCTTACCGCGGCGGCAAGGGTAATGGCACTCAGCAGATCGGCTGGACCTTGATCCCGACAGTCATTTCCTGGCCCGGCACCATACCAAAGGGCAAGCGGTATGACGGCCTGTCCTGTACTCTTGATTTCTATGCCACGGTCGCGGCGGCTATCGGTAAGCCCGCGCCGCCACATCTGGATGGAGTGGATCTCGTACCCTATCTCCGGTGACAGAAGAAGGGCGATGCCCACGAATACCTCTTCTGGCTCAACAATGAACCCGGAGATGCCCCGCGCCGGCACCTGGTAGCCGTACGCTGGAAGCACTGGCGTCTGTACAAGTACAAGGAGGCCGATTCATGGCAACTCTTTGACTTGGCGAAAGACCCGCGGGAGGAGAAGGACGTGGCCCAGACACATCCGGATGTCGTGGCGAGTATGGCAGAGCATCACGAGGAGTGGATGAAGACTTTGGCGCCGTGGGGACACATACCCGACCTGCCGAATGCGTCGCCCCAGATTCCCACCGGCCATGGATGGGTGATCAGCGACGGAAACCTGAAGCCGAAGATTGATGCGGCCGCAATCCATGAGCCGAAGAAGAAGGGGGCGCGAACGAAGAAGAGGGTGAGATGATGAAGCGAATTGCCACGAGTCAGAGTAATGCTTATCACCAATGATTCGAATTCTCCTGTGATAATGAGTCCGCAACATCGCTGCTGCGAAAAAAGGACCGTGGCCAAAGCAAAGAATTATATGAGGGACATCCAAAACAGCCATTCCCCGTGGGGTGTATTTATTCCATTAACATAACTGCATGATGACGGTGAGGGCTAAGCTGTTTCAAGCTTACTTACGAACCTACACTGCCCAAGCACCGCTGGAGAATGAAAGGTCATTTTCCAGCAGTGTCATTGATGTGCTGAGTTTCAAGATGTGTGTTCTTGCCACGGAAGACTATTTTACTTGTTAGCCAGTACGGTCGCGGATGATTTGGTCCATCAAGGTATCCAGGTTCAGATCAATTCTTTGGTGGCTGCTATCGCTTTGATACCAGTCAAGTATCTCTCGGGCACCTTGGGCAAAGGGAATCTGCGCTTCGTAAGAAGGATTGAGTTGCTTGATTTTGCTGTTATCGAAGACCATGTTATGGGCCTTGTCACCCAGTAATCCATCGCCCCATTCCTTGTCGTACTGAAGGATGGTCTCGGATGCGAGATGGAAGAGATGAGCCTCGACACCCGCGGTTTGGGCCATGATGTGGTAGATTTGATTCCAGGTGAGGACTTCATCACTGGTGATATGGTATGTCTGCCCAAGGGCCTCTGGATGTCCGAGCAAGCCAACGAAGCCCTGAGCGAAATCGCGATGGTGGGTCAAGGTCCACAGAGTGGTGCCGTCACCGTGTACGATCACAGGCTTTCCCGTGAGGAGACGCTGCAGGCTTGTGACACCGCCGCGCAAGGGAATCTTGGTGGCGTCGTAGGTATGCGAAGGGCGTACAATGGTAAATGGGAATGCTTCTTCGTCATCCATACGCTGCAGTGTTTGTTCACACAATATCTTGTTGTGTGCATATTCCCAGTATGGATTGTGAATGGGGTGTGTTTCCTGAATAGGCAACCGAGGTGGTTTGGCATAGATGGAGGCGGAGCTGATGAAGATATATTGGTCAGTCTTACCTCGAAAGAGGGCACTTTCACGCTCGATATGCGCGGGTGTGTAGGCTATCCAATCTACCACACAGTCAAAATGATGATCCTTCATGAGTGCATTGACGTGTTCGACTTGCTGGATATCAGCCTGAAAGTGGTGACATTCTGGGGGGATAGCATTGGGGGATTCTCCACGATTGAGAAGAAAGACCTTATCGCCACGCTCCAAACAGGCCTGCGTGCAGGCTCTACTGATCACACCAGTGCCGCCAATGAAAAGTATGTTCATATGTGTCCTTGATGTCTGAATGTTACCCTGTTCTGAGGATCAAAACCAATCATAAAACTGTTACGCGCTTGCTTACTCTCCCATTTGCAGGTCAATCCTACTTGATTGTCGCCTTGCCTTTCAGGAAGCCTTGTTCTGCGAGAAATTCATCCATGGCACGGACTGTGGCGATGTAGTCTTTGTTACTGCCGCCTTTGTAGTTAAAGAATCCATGGGGCGGTCTTTGAAGGATACTAACTGGCAGAGATTTCCTTCGCTGTTCATTTTGTCGGTGAACAGTTCTGCTGTGACGAAGGGGACCGTTGTATCGCCGGTGCCATGGAATATGATTGTTGGGGGAACTTCGCTCGTGACGTTGTGATAGGGCGAAAGCTCTGTTGATTTGACTCCCAAGCGTACTTCCAACGTGGCCATCCGTTTCTTGTCATTCGGTTTCATTTTCATGCCCTCAACGGGTGCTAACACCGTGGCAGGGTTGAAAAGTACCATGGCGTTGGGCTTGGAACTAATCGACATATCTTCGCCTGGCTCGTCCATGCCTTTGATCGTGCCGGTGCAGGCAGCCACATGCCCGCCCGCGGAACCGCCACCGGATGCGATGCGATCTGGATCAATACCCAGTCGCGCGGCATGGGTGCGAATCCAACGGACTGCCGACTTGCCGTCGGCCACGCATTTGTTTGCTCTGGTTTTGTGCCGCGAGAAAACACGATAGTCGGCTGTCATGGTTACCATTCCCCGCGAGGCCAAGTAGCGGCAATGATGTTGAAACTGAGCGGGGGAGCCACTGTTCCATCCGCCACCGAAGAAGAATACGATGGCTGGACGCTTATCGCTCGATTTATGATTCTCTGGAGTGAAGATGTAGATGTTTAACTTAACGTCACCAATTTCTTTATAGACTTCGACTGTGGCGTCGTTGAATGTTGGTGGGTAGTTGCGCTTGGTATTCCGTTGTTGCTGTTGGCCGAGCGCAGTAGAGGCAGTTAGGACCAGCATGATCGATAGCATCGTGAGGCGAAGCATGGTATTCCTTTCAACTCATACAACTATGAACAAGTGACAACTGTTCACTTCTTTTTTGCTTTGTTCTTTCTATTCTTTTGGCCCCTGTATTCGGGTCGTTTGCATAGTTCGTCAAGGTAGGGGGCGTATTCTGGGGCTTCGGCCCAGAAACGACGGCCTGGTCCGTGATCAGTGATTTTTCCTTCAGCGTAGTCTGCTCCTTCATCACTTCGGGCTATGGATTCAGCCATGTTACTGACCTTTGTTTTTAGGTGAGGGGCTAGATCGGGGTTTTGTTCTAAGAGGTTGGTGGTTTCTTTGGGATCGTCCTTGAGGTTGTAGAGTTCGTAAGTGTCACGGTTGTGGTTGTGAAAAATTTTGTGATCATTGTCTATGAGCACGGTGGTGACACCAAATTTGAAGGGAATCGGCTTGGTGCGCTTGCCGATTTCTCTCTCGAATAATGAGGTGAGGCTAATACCATCGTGTAGGTCCAGCATGCTATCTGGAGGAAGATTGAGGAGATCGACCAGTGTTGGGAATATATCCATGACGGCTGCGGGGTAGTTGGTGACGCGTGGTTTGATTTTGGCGGGCCACTCGATTATACCTGGTACTCGGAGACCACCTTCCCATAGGGTCCCTTTCTTGCCTTTGAGACCGCCAACGGAATCACAGCCGATGCCGGTGAGTCCTCCGTTGTCGCTTTTAAACCAGATTAAGGTGTTGTCTGCTAGGTCAAGTTTGCGCAAGCCCTTGCGTAAGGTGCCGATACTACGATCCATGGCCACGAGCTCGGCATGATGTTGACGTCCTTTAGAGTCTAAATGGGTGAATGCCTTTTGATCTTCCTCTGAGGCGATCCAGGGACTGTGTGGTGTGCCGTACCAGATGACGGTAAATGATGGTTTATCCTGTGCTTTGATCTGTTCTATGAATTTGAGAGCTTCCGCAACAATGACTTCGGAGGAATCGCCTTGGAATTCTTCAAAACGTCCCTTGCGGCTCATGATGGGGTTCATGTCGAAGAAGTTGGTGACAGTAAGCCACTCATCAAAACCGAAGACCCCAGGGTGGTGTGTATCGGTGCCGAGCACGGGGGCACCGGGACCACGTAAGCCGTTGAGGTGCCATTTGCCGAAGTGACCGGTCGCGTAACCTACCTTCTTTAGGGCTTGTGCGAGGGTCTTTTCCTGTTTTCGGAGAGGGTATCCATGGGTGTAAACACCGGTACGGTGGTGAGTGCGTCCGGTTAAGACACTGGCCCGTGTGGGTGAACAGACAGGGCCGCCAGCATAAAAGCGGTCGAAGCGGAGTCCGTTCGCGGCCATGGCATCAAGATTTGGGGTTTTGAGTAGGGGGTGGCTGTAGTACCCTACCTGGCCCCAGCCCTGATCATCTGCCATCACAAGGATGATGTTGGGTCTATCCTGAGACCATGCAGTCGCCGACAGCATGCTCATCAGCAGGCTGCACAAGACCTTTTTGAGTTTCATCATTTCTTTTTCGCTTTCTTTGAAGGAACAGGTAGAGTCATTGCCGACTGAGCCGGAACCGCGGACCGAAGCTCCTTTATTGCAGCAGTATATTCCGGATTTCCAATTTGATTGGTCCATTCGTGAGGATCTTTGGAGCAGTCATAGAACTCCTCTTGATCGTCGCGGTACCGGATATAGCGGAATCTCTCGGTACGAATGCTGACATACCGGTCGTAAAGGGCGCTGATAGCCGTGCTCTTCCATTCAGCATTCGGTTTTCTCAGTAGAGGCATCAGCGAACGTCCGTCCAGATAACTCGGGGGCTCAATTCCGCAAAGCTCCGCTAAGGTCGGATAAACATCCTGTAAGGAAACAAAACGTACGGACTCACCCCCGGTCCTGGTCAGTCCGGGGACACGGAACATTAGCAGGCAATGGGTGGCCTCCTCCCAGAGCGTGCCTTTCTGCCAATGACTTTTTTCACCTAAATGAAACCCATGGTCGGTCATGAACACCACTATTGTATTGTCTCGATACGGACTCTTGTCCAACGCATCCAGCACGCGACCGATCTGGGCGTCGGCGTAGGCCGTCGTCGCAAGGTAGCCCTGAACAGCCTGTTTGTGCAGGCCATGCTCAAGTACTTTCTCAACGAACTTGCTCTTGCCGGCAGTCACTGCTCTGCCGAGAGGCGGCACATCATCCAAGTCATTTTCCATAAGTTCTGGGGTAGTGACTTCATCCATAGGAAACATATCGAAGTATTTCCGGGGCACATACCACGGCATATGAGGGTGAAAAAGACCGCATGCAATCAGAAACGGCTTATCATGCTTTTTCTGCAACTGCTCTATAGCGGCGTCCGCATACTTCGTGTCGCCCATCTCCTCTTCCCGTAGATGCGTTGGACCCCAATCCTGTTCTCCTCTCGTGAAAGACACAAAGGGCGCCTCTGGCGGAATCGGATCACGCTTATGGGGGATGTGATCATCCCAATCCTCTCGCGGGCCCCACCCATGCGAGATCTTTCCGTAGGATGCGGTACAGTACCCCGCTCTTTTGAACAGCTTCGGTAAAGACGTAGCGTTTGCAAGGGCAGTACTCCCACTTATGTCCTGACCATTCTCATACAGGCCTGACTTCCACGGGCTCACTCCGGACAGCAAAGCCGTCCGGGACGGGCAGCAAAACGGGCTGGCCGTATAGGCGCGGCCGAACATCACACCGCTGTCAGCCAATCGCTGGATATTGGGCGCCACAACCTTGCCGGCATATCGGTTGGTATCACCCAGCAGCCATGAGTTCAAGTCATCCACGACCAGAAACAGCACATTCATGCGGTCTTCTTGTGCAGCATCAGTTGCATGACTCTGCACGCAAAGCAGTATCACAGCAAATAGCGCCAGGATCGGCGACACCGTCAATTGTCGTTTCACAATCTTCCTTCCTACACAGACATTGGGATGATGAATATCCGATTCCACCGGACGCTGGAAGGGACCGTTGATTGAGTGTATCAGCCGTCCTTTCCCACTTCGTCGAGAATGCAAATCACAAATCGGCCGAGCAATCTTAATTGGTCAGCAAGATATCGTCCACGTACACAACACCCTTGGCATTGTCGCCACGTATTCCGATGGTCATGCTCGTGATCTGGGTAGCTTGAGCAACGCCGGCAATCGCCAGATCAATCGATATCTCTTCCCAAACGGGTATGATCGCCGCCGGAACGGCCACGCCGGCTACCTCGAGGCCGTTGATCTCCACGAACAGTTCGCCGCCCACGCTGTCAGCCCCGAACTGGTAGTACAGGACCATTCCACCGGCGCCGACGTCGGGGATATCCGCATCCGTGAAGGTGCGCGTCACCGTTGAGATCGGAGCCGCAGTATTGTCGAACCAGATGGGCAGCGATTGGAGACCGCTACGAGTTTTCACGATCTCCGGAGAGTAATCACCGTCTTCAGGTGTAAAGGGATCGCCGTCTCCTGCATACGGATCTGCTCCAACAAGGGAACCATTGCTTTGAGGTGCTTCATATCCATCGATCCAGGTAAAGTAGATTGGATTGGGGACGTCCGGCGTATATTTTTCCATATCGTCCAGAGGCACGCCTGTGACGGTAGTGAAGCTCCAGATGTTTCCGGGCCACACCTCGGCGCCGGTGTTCTCGTTGACCTTCCAGTAGTACACAGTGTTAACGTGCAGGTCCGCCAGTTCGTAGCTGGTATCCGACAGTGTGATCGGAGCTACGGTCTCGTCGACAACCGCCGCTTCATCCGTACTCAAATACAGTTCATGAGAAACGGCGCCGCGGCCGGCCTTCCAGGATAGCGTTGGATCAAGCGCAAGAATCATCTGATCGTTGGTTGGAACCGGATCGGCAGCCTGCAAAGGCACGACCAGGAACTGGACCTCGCTTAGACCGTACATGTTCGGCACGAGACCTCCGAAGCTGCTCAGGGCGTTTATGCGGACACCTTCGACGGCAAGGTCATCGACGGGGATGCTGTTGTTGGCTGCATATTCGGCAGCGCCCGGGCCCTGCGCCAGGGTCATATCCGCAAGAGACTGCCAGTTCAGGCCATCGGCGGTATACTCGACGGTCGCGCTGCTGATACCCAGACCGAAATACTGCTCCACCTCACTATTGTGGTTCCAGATCAGGACCTCGCTGAGCTTGACGGCCGCGTCAAAATCATATTGGATCCAGACAGGGCCTTCCACGTTCGGATCACTGAGCCACATGGCGTTGAAGCCGGTGGTGTGCATATCATTGACGTCCATCCCGGCTCCGTTGACGGTATCGTTCGGATCCAACGCCCCCACGGTGCTGGAGGCACTGACGGTGATGTAGTCGGCATCCAGGGGGTAAGCGTACAGCTCCGTGGTAAAGCCGATCACATCGCTGGAATAGGTCGCATCACTGATCGACTCGATGCGATAGTAATACGTGGCCCCGTAATCCAGCACAGGCAGCGCATAGCCGGTTCCGGTTTGAGTGCCCATGTACTCGGGGCTATCCGCCGTGGCATTGGCAACCGCGCTCGCATCCGTACCGAAGTAAACGACCTGGTCGACACTGCCCTGACCGGCAATCCAGCTCAGGCTCAGCCCTTCGATCGGCCTCTCCTCCGCACCGTCCTCGGGAACCAGTGCGCCGGGTTTCCTCTTTTCTGCCAACGGTGTGACCCATTTGTACGCCAGCTCAGCCATGTACTGGCCGGCGTCCTCAGCGTCGATGTACTCATTAAAGATCATGACCTCACCGATTGCACCCCTGAAAAAGCTACTGGAATTGACGGTGGGCTTGGCTTCACCCAAAATCAAGGGATTGTCGGCATCCCAGTCTCCGTTGGTCGCCAAGGTTTGCGTTTCGATCCAGTCATTCTTGGATTCCCAGAACCAGACACTGCCTGTTGCTGCTTCATAGCTGGCGCCGAGAACAATTGTGTCGCCGGCCGCGGCGGGTAACGGACCACCCGATGTTATATTGGGCCGCATTTTGCATCCTATGTCTCCATCGCCTTCAATGTGGAACGAAAAGTGGCCCAACGTATTTCTGGTGCCGAACAGATACTGGTCACCATCAAGTATATCAACGCGACAGGCAACAAACACGGTAAAACCGCTGTTGCCCGCTGCCGCACCGGAAAAATCTAGCAAGGCGGAAGTCTCGGCCTCATCGAACAACTGCAGGTCGTTACGCTCAAACCCGAAATTCAAGCCAACGTAACCTCCGGCCAACGGCGTACTCGGGTAGAGCACTGACCCACGGTTTGCGACGGCATGGTTTTCGTTGCCGCTGAGATCGTTCCACTGCGTAACTCCGTTGCCCGATACCACCACGGAATCCGGCACCGAGGCATCCAGGTGTTGAATCAATTCCGCTCCCGCCGGGGCCGCCATACCCAGACAGACCGCCGGCACGAACAAACATACCAGGAAGTTTCTTGTCGTTTTCATCCCGCTTCTCCTTTCAGTATCAACTGCCAGTCATTTGGCTATTAGCACGGTCAATAAGATTTCTGCCGAGCATCAATTGTTCATCCAAACGGTCTCTCTCATCTTATTATACAATATTTTGACCGATATTCTAATGGGTTTCAGTTTTGCACCGGGCTCCTCCAGATGATTTTTCGTATCCCTTCGACCTCGCTGAAGATGGCCAGTCTTCTGGATGCGGTAATTCCTAACTTGAAGGGGCCTGGACCTGATACCGAACGGGTTTCATAAATGATTACCTTCGGACGGCCGGGTTTTTCGCGGTGGATCCGTAGTTGCCCATTATCTAAAGCGATGTAAAAACGGAACGGTACAGGATGGGGTTTGGGCCTGTTGGCTTTCCCATTGGTTCCCCAGATTCTGCCTTCACTGTTGCCGGGAGTGCCACTATTGAGTGCAAGCGATCCATCATCTGCCAGGCTGAGAAAGCATTCCAGTTGTGGAAAATTTCGGGTATCCCCGTTACTGAAAGTCTCCCCCTCGTTCAAAATCACTTGATGGATCTTATCCTTCCAGTCTCCTGTACGGCTCTGGGAAGCGTTACCGACTTTGATGTCAATCTCCTCGGATGTGCGCAAGCCGTTTTTGTCTACCGCCACCGCCTCAAGGTGATACATCCCGGCATCCAGAGATTTCAGGAGGTTCTCGCTGGAGCCGCTCCAGACAAACAGATCTCCCAGCTTTTCTTCTGCATTAATCACCAATCCATTAAGACGAAGCCTCACCTTCGGAACACCATTGCCGTCGGTCGCCTCTAGTTCCACGCGAAGATCGGAGCCCTCCGAAAGGTGCGCACCGTCTGCGAGGTTTACAAAACGCAGTTTCGGATAATCTCCTTCCTCCTTTATGGTCTCGACTTCTTCTTCCACATATTTCAGTGTGCTGTTCCAATCCATACTGTTGGCCCTGGCCCCGATTTGTGTCTTGTACTGGGGTGTAAGAACAGCCGCGTATGCCTTCCACTTCTCAACGGCATCCTTAAGGTGGACCACGGACTGCTCAAGGTACTCGCTATCCTGTCGGCCACCCTCACGGTATAACGCCAGCTTGGCCGCACCACGCATCTTATCGGCATAGTAGCGACCGAGGTAAGCCATGCTTTCAATATCGTTCAGCGTCTCTTTCAACTCCACATTGTCACCCATCTGTGCCCGCAATGTCGGAAGTGCCTCTAAAGCAACAGCTGCATAGTCATCCAGATTCTCCGCTATCTCCGGGGGAGCAAGTCCCTCAAGTTCTTTCCCTGAAAGAAAGGCTTTAGCCCAGTCTGTAACGGTTATGCACTGGGGATCCGGTGCATTCTCTATCCGGTTCAATACCATGGCCGGGCGCTCAAAGTGATAACCATCCAGAGTCAGGAAGCCCGAGGTCCGTCTGCATCCTTCCGCAGCAAAGGATCCGTCCGTTGGAGACCAGACGGACCGGTTCAGTTGGGGAACAACTTCGGAGACCGATTCCCAGGCTTCGAGAAGCAGCCTTGCATCGACACCCGGAAAGCGGTGTTTCAGAGCAGCTTCCCAATAGTCATCACCCAGTTCAATATTGTAAGCCAACTGTCCCCACAGACGGAATCTGTACCAGTGTTTATCAATCTCCAGCCGCCCTGCGGTCTCGGGATTCTTTGAGATAAACTCCCGTCCCCAGACATAAGTATCCGAGCCCATATAGAATCCGGGTGAATGCTGGTGGGGCATCCATCTGATGAACTCGCGTGCGAAATCAGGACTTCCCCACCGATGCATGAAAATATCGTCATTGCGCACGTTGAGCCATACCTTGTATTTTTCCAGCCACCCTTCGTCTACAATGCGTTTCTCCCACTCCTGGGGTCTTCTGGACGAATACATATGCGCAACAGCATATTTCACACTCGTCTCTATCGTGCCGCCGGTGTAGTCCTTGAAAGCATCTGTAAAATCAGCATATTCCGTACTGTGCCTGCGGATGATAAAGCGGATCTCACGCTCGGGCTGCAGTTCCTTAACATCCATGACCGCTCTGCCGTAGGAGTTGAAGACGAACTTCTCGGTCATGAATTCATCTCTCAGGTACCGGTCATCGTTTTCGCCGGCACAGACACCAATCCCTGTAATCTGCGGGTAGGTCAGCAACATTTGACGTACACACGCCCGTATGTATTCGATCGTGGTGGGGTTGTCCTGCTCCTGGGTAATACCGTATTTCCCGGCCGCACCATGCATGTGCAGGTTCCAGTGCACCATTATGATCTCAATCCCGCGATCCTGCGCATACTGAAACACCTGCTGCCAGTACCGGATCTTCTCATCGATCAAAATCTTCTTCCCCAGATTCAGGGAACCCTCCTTGTCATCGTCCAGACACACTGCAGCGTCTAGATGCGTAGTATCAAGAGCACCCTTGGAATAATAGACATCATCCATGGCAATGTCGGGGTATTCTTCGAGTTTGATCATGGAAGGGAAGGGATGGGCCGCCCAGAGGCTCACCACATTGTAGCGATAGCGTGCAAGGTCATCCAGGTACTCTTTCCAGAACTCAAAGTCCCACATGGTTTTGATATTCTTCTGTGCCGCTTCCCCGGAATCATCAAAGGAAGGGGTACGAATATCGAGAGGAATATTGATTTTAATACCCCGCTTCCCTACAAACGGCTTCTGATCCTGATCCTTAATCGGGAGACCCAGTCGGATAAGTTCGGCTACTTCAAGGCCGCCATACATCGCGCCTGTCGCATCCGAACCGGCAACCTCTAACCGGTTAGATCCTACAGACCGAATTTGAAACGATTCCGGCGACGACTCATCCGGCCTGACGACCAACATGACCTGCAGACCTTCCCGCCCCGCCTCTTCTAATGCACCTTCGAGTTCCTGTGCCGCAAACGCCAACTGCGGGATATGTGCATCATATCCGACCGAAGCCACGCGGCCACCCGGTCCAGCCCAGCCAGTTCCTAAGAAATCTCTCAGCTTTGGGCTGAAATTGCCGTCGGTGTCACCTGTTGCCAGGACGAAGGCCATTCCGCCGTCCGAGGCATCCAGACAGCCGTCTTTATGTTCGGCTGTTTTCTTAAGCCGGGAATAGACCCAGCGGTATTCGGGATTAGGGGAATTCTTCATCCAGTCAACAAGCTGCCATTGATGGAAACGGCGAGAGCCGAATTTCTGTTTGCCCTGGCCGGTTGTAAAGAAATACTTGGCGCCAAGGGCAACGCAATCATCCTTTCCGTGCTGGCCCGGCCAATGCTGCGGCCTGTCATTGGCTGCCGAATGGGATACGAGTATGCAGTATTTCCTTTTATCCGGATCGGCTTTCAAAAGGGACAGATAAGCCACCTCAAAGGGGCCCGCCTGGACGTACCAAAATCGACTGTCGCTGCTGCTTTTGTTGATCTCGGCCACTACGTTGTCAACGGCAGCCTCCAGATCGGTTTGACAGTCAAATATCTTGGTTCGGGTAAACCTGAATTTCCTGGCGCCTTCAACGACGCTTATCGTTTCTTCTGCGGATTTGTAGGGCGTGTTATCAGGCAGCCAATTGTTGTAATCTATGTGGACCAGTTTGTTCTGCCATCCTTGTTTGGCGAAGATGGCCAGAGCCATGGCTGTGGCGCCCCAGTCATCCGGATCGTGCCGGTTGCCGTCTGCGCTCCAGCCGATTCTGTCATTTTCCCCCGGAATCGGTGCGCCATATACGATCGAAGCGGCGAGACGCCCCGGCAAGAGAAGGCCCAGAGCGAACAATGGCCAGAGAAACGAACACCGCATTCTTTTCATTTTCATCTCCCTTGCTTGAGTTCTTCTATCTGTTTCTGAGCGTTCTCAAATTCATATTGCATGTATTGATCTATTCTTTCCCGATTGTGAGGCTGCTTCATCAAAGCCGCCGCGGGGTGATCCGTTTGATCCATCCACGCCTGGAGTTTCTTCTTCATCTTCGCTATCTCGGATTGATAGCGCATGTCATGAACCAGGTTTTCGAAAGCGTATGGATCTCCGGAGTAGTCGTAAAATTCCTCGATCACGCGAAACTTGTGAAAATCCACCCGTCGCTTGACCGCGTGGTCTGTCTCGGCCCTGCTCCACATGGCAGCCAGGGTCCGGCTATGGGTATAGTCGGAGTTATGCACCTCTTTACTGCCGTTGGACCAGGGATTGTAGATATAGGCCTGCTCTCTCGTTTGAATAGTGAAGGTTGGAAACATGTTGGTTTGGCGCAGGTTTCGATAATAGTAGCCGATGATGAAATCCCGATCCTTCTGCTGTTGTCCCCGCATGATTGGAAAGAACGACCGGCCGGCCATGTGCCCGGGAATGTCTATGCCGACCATTTCCAACAGCGTGGGGGCCAGATCGATTGCGCTAACCATCTGTTGTTCCTCGATCGATTGAGGTTTTATCCGTCCGGGCCAGCGGAACAGCAACGGCACGCGCAGACTTGCTCTGTAGCAGTTGATCTTGGAAAAAGGCATGGATATGCCGTGGTCGGACATAAAAAGGACAATGGTATTGTCCCGCAACCCGAGATCCTCAATCGTCTCAAGCATCACCCGCACGCAATCATCGGCGCGTCGCACGGATGAGTAATACTCGGCCACTTCCCGGCGAACCTCGGGCAGGTCCGGTAGGAATCCGGGAACAGTCACTTCCTCGGGTGTGTACACGTGACTGGGCACGGACACACGACGCTGATCCTTGACTTTCCTGGGCAGCCCCGCGCCGTGAAACGGTCGGTGCGGATCGTTCATATTGGCCATGATGAAGAAGGGCTTGTCGAGCGCCCGGGCCTCGTTGATAATCCTGGTAAGGGCCGTGTCATAAAACGACACATCGCGCCCACAGGCGGATTCCTCTTCGTCGATCTGAATGTCCCAGGGATAGTGGTTCTGTCGCTTGTTAATATTCGCCAGGAAATAGTTGTTTTGCTTTAGTAGATCGGGCAGAGTCGGACCGATCCGTTCCACGGGAGTAAAACAACGGGTCATGGTCTGATGGCTGTGGTTGCCTGAGAGCATGACCTGTCGGGAGGGTGTGCAAATGGCAATCTGTACATAGGCGTGCCGAAACATGAATCCTTCATTTGCCAACCGATCGAGATTGGGGGTGATGCCTTCTACCGGTGAATTGTACACGCCCACGGAATCCCAGTGCATGTCATCGGCCGTCATAAAAAGGATATTGGGCCTGGGACCGGCATAGCTCTGCTCCACGGCCCATGCCATCAAAGATGCATAGACTGCAAACAATAGAAACATCATCTTCAGACGTGTTAACATAGATTCACTCCTTATTTCTCAGTCATTGACCGGGCAATTTCATTCTTCTCAAGCGGTTGCTCTCCAGTGAAGGAATCCCATTTCATACGCCTGAGTCGGTATTTGTTTTCTTTGTGTCTGACATTGTTTGGACGATCCTATCTTCAGCATGAGAACTCATGCTCTCAATGACCTGCTCGCTGGTCCGATCCTCACGAGTGTATCTGCCATCAATTCTCCCTGGATTGAGCAAGGCGTAGCGAATCAGAGCCTTGCCCAAGACAAGCCGTTGCGTATGCCGCCAGAGTCATATATTACAGGCTGCTATGCGGCCGATAGTGATTGTAATCCATCCGCCAGCGATTGACAACATATCCTAACTCATCGATGCTCAAGAATAGCTCCCTGTTGGCGTATCGTGTCTCCACACCAGATTTTTCGAGCCATTTCTTCACTGCATTCGACACGGATTCCGGCCCGTTGTCATTGCGGATGTACACAAGACGACCCGTGACGACAAACAGGTAACGCAACAGATCGACAACATCCCAGCCGCTGAAATTCCTGGTTACATCAATAGCTGGGCTCTCTTGGGTATACTTATCTATCGCTACCAGCAGTCTTACACGCCTGTGTTTTTCTAATCGCTCGGTCAAAAAGTCATAGCTCCATATATGATTGTAATGCTGTGGCCTCTTCTTATTGCAGCTTTTGGCGCTTGTGTCGGCATAGAGCCTCCTATGCTGCTTCTTACGCACCTTAGGGCATAGACGGTCTACTCGCTTGAATCTTCCCGCAGCAGTATCTTTATCCTGCCGTAGGAAGAACAAGTGCATTCTACCCGCAAATACGTGGCTCTTCTTGTGTGTGGGATGCGAGATGGCGTCCCAAGTGTCTCGGGAATTCGTTGAAATTACGATGCAGCCTGGGTATTATAGAGCTCGAATTGAACAGCAGTTTGTCAGGAAGAAACCTATGCGTACAGAAATGTCATTTATGAAGTCAATTTGGAAATCCTATCCAAAATATGGAGCCAGGAGTACTTATACGAACCGTCGCAATTTCCTGAAAACCAGTGCCGCATTTGGATCTGTTCTCTTTTTCCCTGGACAAGTGCTCGGGAAGGGGCGAATTTCACCAAACAATCGGCTGAATATTGCATACATCGGTGTCGGCAATCGGTCCAAGGCCCTGCTTCGACAGCCAGAAGGCGATAACGTCATAGCCATCTGTGAAGTCAACGCAGAATCCAAGGGTATGGATATTGCGAACAAGGTATGCCCAAAGGCAAAGTACTTCACTGACTTTCGCAAGATGCTGGATGTGATGGACAGGGAAATCGATGCGGTGGTAATCGCCACGCCGAATCACACGCATTTCCCCATCGCAATGCACTATGCACAAGCCCAAAAGCATCTCTACGTGGAGAAGCCGATCACAACGACGATCTGGGAAGCTCGTGAGCTGGCCAAGGCGCAGGAGAAATACAAGATCACCACGCAGATGGGTAATCAGGGACGTTCGTTCGAAGGTCCATGCCTGGCCAAGGAATGGTACGACGCCGGGATGATCGGCGACATCGTCGAGGTCCATGCATGGACCGGCAGGCGAGGCCAGAGCAAGCCGATCGAACCCCAACCTGAGCCGGTCCCGAGCACGCTCGACTGGGATCTATGGATCGGCCCGGCGAGAATGCGCCAGTTCTCCCAAAGCTACCTGAAGTGGCGCAGCTGGTGGGACTTTGGCGGCGGTCCCCTGTACGACATCGGTTGTCACACGCTGGAGGCTCCGCTGTTTGCACTCGGGACACGCCCACCGGCGCGTGTCAGTGCGACCACATCAGAACGTTGGGCCCAGAACCCGCCGAGGTCGTCTACGGTCGAGTTTCAGATTCCGCTCAAGGGCTCCTCGAAGATCGTGAAGTTCTACTGGTACGACGGTGGGAGCGAGAACTACCCGCAGTCCCTTCGCCATCTCGAGTCGAGCCGGTCGGCCGGTAGCATTGCCGAGCAAGGCGGTGCTTACATGGTCGGGACCAAGGCCGGGATGATCCTGCCCGGAATGCGGGCAAGCAGTGCTCGGCTTGCGCCCGAGAAAACCATGCGCGAATGGGCTCGGAAGCTTCCGCCAAAGACCATTCCACGCGTGCCTCGCGACGGGGCAGGCCATATGCAGAACTGGATCGACGCGTGTAAGAGCGGCGGCAAGGCGAACTCGGACTTCGCCAGTTACGCCGTGCCATTGGCCGAGGTGGTTATGCTGGGCGTCATTGCCAAACGTCTCGGTCAGCCAATCGAATGGGATTCGGCGAATATGCGAATCACGAATTCACCACAGGCCAATAAGTTCCTCCGCCCCCACATCCGCAAGGGCTGGGAATACCAGGCGTAGGAGGAGACGATGAAATATTCTGTGTTGCGATTTTCTGTTTCCGCCCTCGGTCTAGCAATGCTTGGGCACGCTCTGGCTGCCGCTCCGGCCGTCTACCGGGAGCCTGATCCGAAGATCATCGCCAAGGCCGAGTCCATTGCTTCGGCGCTCAAGGCAGCGCCGAGCAAAGAGAAACGCCGGGTCCTGGTTTATGGCATCAGCTTCGGCCCGCACAGAGCTACGATCCGTACGGCTCAACAGGTCTTCACGTTGCTGGGCGAAAAGACAGGTGCGTTCGAAGCTGTTGTCAGTGAGGATCTGGCCAATTTCGAGGCGGACAAACTGAAACAGTTCGATGCCGTGATCTTTGCTAACACGACGGGCGACGTCTTCTGTCGCCCAGCCGACAAGGTCAAATTCAAAGCTCTCAGTGCGGGTGAGAAACGCGAGCAAGAGGAGATAGCGGCCCGGCTCGTAAAGAATCTTGACGATTATATCCGGGCCGGCGGCGGCTTTATGGCCATTCATTCAGCTACCGATACATTGAAGAAGCACAAGGCGTACGGCGACATGATCGGCGCTGTGTTCACACAGCACCCTTGGGGGGCGAAGGAGACGGTTTCGATAAAGGTCGAAGATTCCGACCACGCTCTCGCTAAAGACGTGTTCGAAAAAGACGAGTTCAAATTCAACGACGAGATATATGAGTTCCGCGAACCATACGATCGAAAGCGGCTGCGCGTTATCCTGTCGCTGGATTTGGCCAAATCGGACAGACCGAATCGGCCACTGCGACGCACGGACGGTGACTACCCCATCGCCTGGACGCGAAGTCATGGGAAGGGACGCGTCTTCTACTCTTCACTCGGTCATGCAGCTTCGACCTTTGCAAATCCGACCGTCCTGAAATTCTGGCTCCGTGGAATACAATTTGCGACTGGAGATATCGTTGCCGCAACGACACCAAGCGGCAAGTAGCTCACAGGCGGCGAGGAGCACGAAAACTCATCCCAGAGCAGACTCTTGAGGTCAAGAGGAATGTAATACGCATTCTAAGAAATTCTAGCGCGCATGTTAAAATAGGGTGGCGCTCTGGGGTCAAATCTGACATACTTTGGGAAAAACCGAAGGGATTGTCAGATGAATGTGAGAGTTCACGATCCAAATGACCCGCACCGGCTGAAGCCGGTGGGTTATCTTCGGCGGACTGAACCGCCGACTGAAGAGAATAACGGCTGAAGCCGACGGCTTTGACCGATTCCGCCATCCGGCGGACTGAAGTCTGTATTGGAAAGTAAGTCAAACAGGCAATCAGTGTCAGCCTTGAGTGACAAAGCGACTTGAAACGGAGGCCCTGATTCAGGTATTATTGATGATGTTGCGTGCAGGAACAACTATTATGACGTTATATGGCATATTCCGGATGAAAAGAGCACTGTTTATACTATTGGCCACAAGCTTGAGTGGTCTCAGTCATGCCGGAGAAGGGCGAATTCTCACAAATGGGCCGATAGCGATTCAACTCAATGAAGAGCCGGCTCTCCTTATCAAAGCGGCGCCCAAGGAGGCAGAGATCGACAAGAACTCAGTCGGGGGGGGCGATCCAGGCAAGGCGGTGCTAAGTGACGAACAGGTGGACTTCCTCGCCAACAAGTTTGCGGTCGCAAGAAAGCTGGAGTATCGAACAGCGACCGCATTAAAGAAGAAGAACCCGAATTTCAGGTACAACACCTATACGGCCAGCACCTACCTCAAGAAGTGGCCCCTGGAGGAAGTTGAACGGGATTATATGATGCACGTTGCGATGTGTCCGGCTGCGGTTTTGAGGCAGGATTTGAATGAGAGTGCCACCGAGTTTCGCGTGGAGCCCTATACCTGGCCCTTGACTCCCATTACGGAGCCCTATTGGCACGAAGTGCACTTTCCAGAACATAAGCTAACAGAGATAGCGGCTAAATATCCGAGTGTAAGGAGTGGAGCCACCCTCAACGACCTGATTCCGATTCGTGCGAGCACAACTGACGAGAAATATTCAGAAGATTCGATGGACTGCATATTCTTCATCCGTATTGGTGATGAATTGATGCGCGTGAACGAGTGGAGGCCTGCCTCGGGAACGGTTCGGGTTGTTCGTGGTTTCAACGGCTCCGTTGCCGGCTCACATAACCAAAGTGCCATCGTGACAAGTCCAATTTACAACAAAGGGTGTACCCCGGGCTCAAGGAAAGGGAAACTTGCCTATTGTTCGGACAAGGGGCCGGAGAACTTGCCGATCCTGGAAAGAAAAGGGCAGGAGATTCTTGGTATGATGACGGCTGAAGAGGCTGCCGTCCGGTATGACGGTACGTCGCTTGACGCGATGACTGGAGGCTTGCCTCAGTTTGGCATGGTCAACGCACATGGACTCAAGGCCGCTCCCTGGGATTTTACCAAGAACCGTCCCTATTCCGTGTATGACTGGGTCACAGGGCACGACCGCATGATCGGCATTATTCAGAAAGTCGTGCACGAAGAAACCGGGAGATGGCCGACGCTTTTTGCCAACGGAGTCTCTCCTTCGCACTTCGAAAGAGTGGGCGTGACCAAACGATTGGTTGTGCCGACGGATCTCAAGCCTCGCCCCCTGAATGGCTACAATACGGAAGCGGGCTTCTCAGTGGGCGGCAAGCAGTTCAGGAATATATTCAACATGTTTCGGTCCTCCTTCATTAGTGGGTACACCCCATCTTGGTCGTTTAAGGCCGGACATTATGCAGACAACCAGAAGAACTATGACGAGTGCCTGATCTACACCTTCGCCTTCATGTATCTGGTTTATGAGCCCAAACCGAAATGTTGGGATGTTGCTGTAGATGGAGCCGGCATCGTGATTGGGTGCTCCTATGTTTCACCCTGGTTTAATATGCCCTCAGTTGGTCCTGAATGGATCCATCCAAAAAGTGGAAGGGTGTACAGATGTGGCTTGCCATATCCACTGTTCCTGCCGCTAGGCAAACCGGTTGATAGTCGTTTCACCGAACTTGAGGATCTTCTCTACAAAGACACCGAGCTGTTTTCGCGTGAGTATGAAAATGGGTTGATTATTCTCAATCCAACGTCTGGCAGTGGAAAATGGAAGTTTGAAGGCAACGACGCTGAAATTGTTGATCCGCACGAGCATAAGGGGGATGAGTTTGATGTACCGAAGGCATATACCTTTACCCTCGACCAGGAGTACATCGACGTAGAAACCGGCAACTGCGTTTCCGGCACCATCAAAATGCTGCCTCGCACCGGGAAAATCCTTCTCAAAGAACCTCAGCTCTAGATTGAGGTTTAAGCCCCACTCGGCCCTCTTCGCCGCCAGAGTATGGTTAAATGCTCCGATTTTGTCGATGGGGCGTTTATCCATGAGAGTCCTCTGCAGCATAATTCCTCGCACAAGGAAATGGATCGTATTGCTTTGAAATTGAATTTATTGATGTAACGTTCACTCAGTAGGTACGCATTCAGATAGGAAAGGCCGGTGTAGAAGCCGTCGACCTGTGCCTGTACGTGGTAACATCGGAGGTAGATTGTTTGACAGTCTTGAAGAGCTAAGAGCAGGCCCTGAAAGAATGGATTAATCCGAGCCACCGATTTGCAACAGCGTTTGCAACAGAGATGCGCGTTTGGGCTACTGTTGGGCTACGGTTGCGCTTCGGCCAGCATCATAAGTCCTCATTTGACAAGCATAAGTGTTTTCTTCACAATAACTTACAAAGCTACGGAAAGGATTTCTAATCCGTAGGTCGCAGGTTCGAGTCCTGCCGGGCGTGTTTTTGTAACTTCTTTTTTTGACAACATGTTGCGTTTTTCGTTTTTTTCTTATAGGTTTCAAAAACACCCGATTTAGGCCATTTTTGGCAATAGTTCGTCCGTGAGGTTTAACACGCGCCACTTTGCTCAAGAAAAGAATCCAACTCTTAGCTCCACAAGTGCGGTTTTCTTGCAGCGTTGCGGCCCAATGTCACGACCAATAGGAGTGCATGTCCGTTGGTCGTGCTGAACTGCTTCAGGGTAATCGTCCAACAAGGACTATGCCCCACAAATCAGCCTGTGGATCAGCATCGGAGATTTGATCCGTTGCGCCACGCATTTTTGAAACAACAAGGCTTGGGGTGCGGTGACACAATAGACCAAGTGCACGATCGAACACTCAACAAGTGAAATCACCCTGCTTCTTATACAGCAAAGATGTGGTGATTCGCCAGGTATAAGCACCCTCGATATTGAGAATTAAGTGGTCTTACTGTGGTCTCACTTTTTCTCGACAAGCACATCGCCGCCGGTGGTTTGTTCCGGTTTCGGTGCTACGATCAAAGATCTGAGCGGAATATCCCGTCGTGACTGATGATCGGCCGGGCGTTGGGCACTTTGCCCAGTGGCCGGCAACCAGGGCCGATGCCATCCAGGCCGAGATCATCCTTCATTCGCGCGACAAGTGCGAGCAGACGCTCAACCACCGCAGGATTCGTAGAGGCCACGTTCGTGGTTTCACCAATATCCGTCTCCAGGTTGTACAACTCTTTCTTGACGATATGCAGTTTCCACGGGCCGCTTCGGACGGCTTGTAGTTTCAGTCCCCGGTAGTAGTAGAAAACGTCATGTGGTGATTTCGCACCGGGTTGGCCGGCCAGGATAGGCCAGATGTCGGCACCGTCCAGCTTGCGGCCTGTGGGTAGCTTACCGCCTGCCAGCTTCACAAAAGTCGGTAGGATATCCATCATGCCCGTAATGGCATCCGTTTCGGTGCCGGCGGGGATCTTTCCGGGCCACCAGGCGATGGTGGGTTCGCGCATGCCGCCTTCCCACATGCTACCTTTGAAACCGCGGAGCGGCGCGTTGACGCCTCGCTTCGTGCCGCCGTTGTCCGATGTGAAAATCACCAGCGTATTCTTGCTCAGGCCCAATTCGCGGACCGTGTCGAGCACCTGGCCCACGCTCCAATCAACTTCCTCGACCCAATCGCCGTAAATGCCGTTTTTCGACTTGCCCTGAAACGCCTTGCCCGGATAGATCGGAAAATGCACTGCCGAATGGGGCAGGTACAGGAAGAATCGTTCATTCTTGTGTTCCTTGATGAACTTCACGGCCTCTTCAGTGTAACGTGTGACCAATGTTGTCTGGTCGTGGGCCAGGACGCGCTGCAGCACGGTTTCGTTTCGCAGCAAGGGCAGTGGCGGCTGGCCTCGGCCTTTGCCCCTGCGTTTCGGAATCGGCGCTCCCAAGTTGCTTTTCACGCCGTCCTCGGCCGGTCCCATGTCATTCGAGTACGGTAGACCGAAGTAGTAATCGAAGCCTTGCCGGCGCGGGAGAAACTCGGGCTGATCGCCCAGGTGCCACTTACCGATACACGCGGTTGCGTAGCCCTGTCGTTTGAGCAGTTCGGCGACGGTGATCTCTTCCGGAGCGAGCCCCACGTCGTTTCCGGGAAACAGCACGTGAGGGATGCTCAGGGATCGCTTCGGATAACACCCGGTCATCAACGAGGCCCGCGACGGCGAGCAGACAGGCGCTGCGTAAAAGCTGGTCAGCCTGCGGCCTTCTTCCGCCATCCGGTCCAGACTGGGCGTACGGTTCAATGTCGACCCAAATGGCCCGATGTCGGCATAACCCAGGTCGTCGATATTGATGAAGATAAAGTTGGGCGTTTGGGCGGCGTGCATCGTGCCGACCGTCGTCAGCAGGAATGCCAGAACAGACATCGCCGGTTTGAACGTATGTTGCTTCATGAGAGCGCCTTTCTTTTCATAGAGTCGAATCAGTTGGACCGCCGGACTTCAACCATGTGCACATAGACAGGACCCTTTACTGCGAGCAATTGGATATGCGCGCCTTCGCCATCCGGCTTCAGTTGCCCGCCCACAATGTCAAGCGATGCCGTTTGCCAGTCGTCTGTGCCCTTACATGCAACGTTCATCGATTGTCCACCTGCCGCAAGACGGTATTCGGCGTTGCCCTGGTCGAGGTAGGTGAGTGTAACGCGCGCAGGTTGCTCTTGAAGACTATCGACAAATGCTTTGTCAACTTGCAGACGCATCGAACCGCCCGCGGGAAGGATGCGTGCCCAAGCCCCGAATCGCTGTTCGTCTGGCCCGACATTGACAATATTCTCCGCATAGCTGGAATCTCCCGGCAGACGCCGCATGAGGAAATTGTAGTCGTCGTTGAAGATGCTCAGCCTCCGTGCGGCTTTCGACATTCCGTTGGCAGCGCGAACAGTGCTGTTCTGTCGAAACGCGACCCACGCTCCCGGTGACTTCTCAGGGCAAGCATGGTATCCGA